>Ga0136643_10001614_pt1 | contig 27880 bp, 24 predicted proteins | sample TergutLab28metaG_FD_96883 | JGI IMG/M metagenome (GOLD analysis project Ga0136643, IMG submission 96883) | Labiotermes labralis P1 segment gut microbial communities from Petit-Saut dam, French Guiana - Lab288 P1 (version 3) (version 3) | ecosystem: Host-associated > Arthropoda: Insects >... | reverse complement strand
TGGGAATTTACATTGCACGACATAAATCAAGACGGCATACCGGAATTATTTCTTGGGGCAAGGCAGATAAGCGGTCATATTGATTATCGTTATGTATACACCTTTTTGGGTGGTGAAGAAATAAGTGGCGGTGCAGTTCGTTTAGATTTTCAAGGTTTTTTGACAGACGGTGCGATATTTTCCCCTATAGACAACAGCCCTTGGGTGGTTGCTTTTCTTGCTGTTGGTTCTGGTGGACGTTATGTAAAGCTTGAAATGATTGAACTTGGACTTGTGACAACTGTAGAGGGCATGGCTTCTATGAGCGAAGAAGGTCACGAAATGATGTTTGCTTATGACAATTTTGATTGGCAAAATTACGAATGGTATAACTTGACTATAGGTGTCATTGAAGTCACTGTCGAAGAATTTGAAAGCGTATTTGGCGCACGTGAGGATAGGGTCTGGCTTGATTTCCATGAAGTCAATCATGGAAATATTGCACAAATTAGATCTTATTAAAAGCGATACATCCGAAGCATAAGCGTATTTCACATGTCACATTTACGTTGAATTTGTCCTCTTCCTGTGCTATAATTAAGCAGAAAATGAGAAGTCTATTATATGCGCAAAGCGGCGTTTTAATGGGTGATTTTTGCTTTGTCCGCAGGTTTTTTGCACTAATAATGAATCATAAGGAAAAATAGATGTAGTCAATTTAAGGAGAGAAATTTATGCATTGTACAAAAAAAATAACCGAAAATCTAATATGGGTTGGTGCAAACGATAGGCGTTTAGCTATGTTTGAAGGTGTTTACTCTGTTCCACACGGCGTTTCATATAATTCTTATCTGCTTTTGGATGAAAAAACTGTGCTGTTTGACACAGTAGATAAGGCAGTCCGTCAGAGATTTATCGAAAATATTGACTATGCCCTTAACGGTAGGCTTCTTGATTATCTTGTTGTACAGCATATGGAACCGGATCATTCATCCGCAGTTATTGAACTTGCTGAAAGGTTTCCAAATATGCAAATAGTTTGCAACGCTAAAACTTTGGCGTTTATAAAGCAGTTTCATAATTTTGATATTGATTCTCGTGTTTTAATTGTTAAAGAGGGCGATAGTTTAGAGACAGGAAAGCATAAACTTAACTTCGTTATGGCACCTATGGTTCACTGGCCTGAAGTTATGGTTACTTACGATTCTACCGATAAAATTTTGTTTTCTGCTGATGCATTCGGCTGTTTTGGGGCACTTAACGGAGCGATTTTTGCAGACGAAGTTGACTTTTTAAGAGATTTTATGGACGAAGCAAGGCGTTATTACTCAAATATCGTAGGCAAATATGGAAATCAAGTTCAATCACTTCTAAAGAAGGCATCCGGGCTTGATATTAAGATGATATGCCCCCTACACGGCTTTGTTTGGCGGGAAAACTTAGGCGATTTTATTGAAAAATATAAAATTTGGAGCAGTTATGGGTTTGAAGAACAAGGAGTTATGATTGCCTATGCATCAATTTACGGAAACACAGAAAATGCGGCAGAAATACTTGCTTGCCGCCTTCAAGATAAAGGCGTTAAAGCCACGATGTTTGATGTGTCCGTTACTCCCGCTTCTGAAATATTATCGGCGGCGTTTAAATGGAGCCATCTTGTTTTTGCATCAACAACGTATAATAACGGCATATTTTTAACGATGGAAGCCCTGCTTCATGACCTTGCGGCGCATAACATTCAAAACCGCACAATCGCAATAATTGAAAACGGTTCATGGGCAGCAACAAGCGGCGGGCTTATGCGTGAGATTTTTGAAAAATGCGTGAACATTAAAATTCTTGATAATACAATTAGCATTAAGTCGAGCATTAAAGAAGAACAGCTTAGGGAAATTGATAGCTTGGTGGAGGTTATTGCTTTGGATATGGTGAAAAGTTGATAGTTATATCTTTGCAATGCGAATCAAGGATTGAATAGAATCACTGTCAAGCCTGCAATGACAAAAGTTTATTTTTTAACTCTTGATTGGCATTTACAGAAAACAGAAAGGGCAAAAACTCAAAATGAAAAAAACCTTAATAAAAAACGGCAGGATAATAGATCCTAAAAACAACGTTGATTTCATAGGCGATTTACTTGCGGTTGATGGAATTATTACAGAAGTATCAAAATCCATTTCATGCGCTGAAGCTGAAATATTTGATGCAACAGGCTGTGTTGTCGCACCCGGGTTTATAGACTTGCATGTTCATCTGAGAGATCCCGGATTTCCGCATAAGGAGACTATTTTAACAGGACAAAAAGCCGCTCTTAAAGGCGGGTTTACTACTATATGCGCTATGCCCAACACAAACCCTGTTACGGACAGCCCCGAGGTTGTTCGCTATATAGTGGGTGAGTCAAAAAAAGCCGGTCTGATAAACGTTTTGCCGATAGGGAGCATTACAGCCGGACAAAACGGGACAGATCTTTCACAAATAGGCGAAATGGTAAGAGAGGGAATATGCGCAATAAGTGAAGACGGCAAAACCGTTGTGAATTCAGAGCTTCTTGAAAGCGCAATGGTTATTGCCAAAGAGCTTGATATCCCTGTTTTTTCTCACTGCGAGGACATAAATCTTGTTAAAGGCGGTGTTATAAACAAGGGTATAAAAAGTGCGGAATATAACTTGCCGGGCATTTCAAACGAAAGCGAAGATGTTATTATCGAAAGAGATATCTTAATTGCGGAGAAAACGGATACAAAACTTCATTTATGCCATGTAAGCACAGAAGGCGGAGTTGAGTTGATCCGCAAGGCAAAAGCAAGAGGCGTAAGCGTAACAGCTGAAGTTTGCCCTCATCATTTTGTGCTTTCGGATAAGGATATTAAGCAAAATGACGGCAGTTATAAAATGAACCCTCCGCTTAGAAACAAAACAGATGTAGATGCGCTGATAGCGGGACTTATTGATGGGACAATTGAAGTTATAGCGACCGACCATGCGCCGCATCATGAAACAGAAAAGACAGGCGGATTTGAAAAATCAGCATTTGGCATAGTGGGGCTTGAAACAGCATTTGCCCTTTCATATACATATTTGTGTAAACCGGGGCATATCAGCATTTCTGAGCTTATAAAAAAGCTGACGGTAAACCCTTCCGATGTCTTAGGTATATCACGAGGATCGCTTTCTGTAGGGTCTATTTTTGATGCGGTTGTTTTAAAACTTGACGAAGAATTTACGGTTGATTCTGGAAAGTTTGAATCTTTGGGGCGTAATATGCCTTTTGATGGGTTTAGGTTGTTTGGAGTTGTTGAGAAGGTGTTTGTACAGATTTAAAAGGCTTCGAAAAATCAGGAGTTTGACATTGATTCGTAGAAATGATAAACTGATTTTCAGTATTTTTTAATATAGTTATTATTACCATTGCATTCAGGGATATGATATACTGTCTAAGGTAGCGGAAGATGTCGTTTGGAAGGCTTGTTTATCTGAGAGCCTGTTTATAACCGAAAGGTTGGAATCACAAATGAAAACAGGCTTCATAGGTGCGGGAAAGGTTGGAACTTCCCTGGGCAAATATTTCAAGGAAAAGGGACATACTGTTTCCGGATTTTACAGCCTAAACCCAAACTCTGCTAAAAAAGCTGCCGATTTAACGGGGACGAACTATTTCGAATCTATCGAAGATATTACTGCGGTCAGCGATATTCTTTTTTTGACCGTGTTTGATGATGCAATCAAAATTGTTTGGGATGATCTTAAAACAAAACCGTTAACAGGCAAAATCATTTGTCATACAAGCGGTTCATTATCATCTGAATTGTTTGAAGGTATAGAAAACCTTGGCGCATACGGGTATTCGGTTCATCCTTTTTTTGCGTTTAGCTCGAATGACACTCAAGGTATTTCCCGGGCATTTTTTACTATAGAGGGCAGTGCAAAACATTTGCAGGATGTAAGAAACCTGATAGAACAGCTAGGCAATCCGGTCTGCGTTATATCAAAGGAACAAAAAGCGAAATATCACGCCGCTGCCGTTTTTTTAAGCAATCATGTCGCCGCCTTGGCATTTATTGGTGGTAACTTGCTTAAACAATGCGGCTTTGATGATCATTTTGTTGAATCAGCACTTAAAACCTTGTTCCTTAGTAACTGTGAAAAGACAGCGGAAAACGGCGCAGTAGAAGCACTGACAGGTCCTGTTGAACGTAATGACTTATTGACAATAAAAAGACATTTGGAAATTCTCGTAGATAACGATAGAAAAATATATGAACTTTTATCTCAAACTTTAATTGAAATTGCAAAGAAAAAACATAAATCTCAGAATTATTCAGAAATGGAAGCTTTGCTTGCTTCCGGAAACGGAGCAATAAAATGAAAAACTCGGTTATAACTTTTCAAAAAGCAAAAGATCAGCAAAAAAAAATAGCTATGCTAACCGCCTATGACTACCTTACAGCAAAGTTGTTGGATGAATCCGGCGTGGACAGCATTTTAGTCGGGGATTCGCTAGGCAGCGTAATGCTTGGGTATGACAGCACATTGCCTGTTACTATGGAAGAAATAATCCACCACGGCAAAGCAGTTGTGCGAGGGGCTAAAACTGCTATGGTAATTATTGATATGCCGTTTATGTCTTATCAGACCTCGGCGTATGATGCTGTTGTTAATGCCGGGCGAATTATAAAAGAAACCGGAGCATCGGCTGTAAAGCTTGAAGGCGGGGCAAATGTTTGCCCGCAAATCAAGGCTATTGTTAATTCTTCGATACCTGTCATGGCACATCTGGGTTTAACACCTCAATCAATTAATATGTTTGATGGATACCGAGTTCAAGGTAAAGATGCTAAAACAGCGCAAAAACTGTTAGATGATGCAAAGGCTGTTGAGGAAGCAGGTGCTTTTGCCTTGGTTTTGGAATGTATGCCGTCTAAGCTTGCAAAACTTATAACTGAAACGATAAAAATCCCGACCATCGGGATAGGCGCAGGCAGCTTTTGCGACGGGCAAGTGTTGGTTTATCAAGATATGTTAGGCATTAATCAAAGCACAACCCCTAAATTCGTTAAAAAATATGCTGAAATAGGCGAACAGATGAAAAAAGCGTTTGAATCTTATAAAAAAGAGGTTCAAGAAGGTGTTTTTCCATCTGTTGAGTTTGAATATTATGTAGCAGATGAAATTATTGAAAAATTGTACTAAGATTAGCTGTAAAAACATATAGAGGAACTGGTATCACTATTATGACAAATGAAAAAATTAATGTCACAAATTCAATAAAAGAAACCCGGGAAATTATCAAAAAATGGAAAAATTCCGGTTTAAAAGTAGGTTTCGTACCGACTATGGGTTACCTTCATGACGGACATGAAAGCTTAATAATAAGGTCAGCAGAAGAAAACGACAAAACAGTCGTAAGCATTTTTGTGAACCCAACACAGTTTGCGCCGTCAGAAGACTTTAACAGCTACCCGCGTAATTTTGATGCGGACAAATTAATATGCCAAAATGCAGGAGCAGACTTGATTTTTGCACCAACTGCTAAGGAAATGTACCCGGAGGGTTCTTGCACATTTGTTGATATGGATAAAACCTCAAAAGGACTATGTGGTAAAAGCCGCCCTACACATTTCAGAGGTGTTTCAACAGTTGTTAACAAATTGTTTAATATAACAACCCCTAATCGTGCCTATTTCGGTCAGAAAGATGCACAGCAGCTTGCGGTTATTAAGAAAATGACGACTGATTTATGTATTGATGTGGAAATTATCGGCTGTCCAATAGTTCGTGAGGCAGACGGTCTTGCTAAAAGCTCAAGAAACGTGTATTTAAGCTCGGAAGAACGAAAAGCAGCACTCGTTTTAAGCAAAGCACTTAACGAAGGGCGACTCCTTATAAAATCAGGCGAATGTGATAAGCTTAAATTGTTAAACGAAATGGAGATCATAGTTAATGCTGAACCTTTGGCAAAAATTGATTATATTGAAATTGTAGATGCCGATTCAATTGAACCGATAAATGATCTAACTCACTATAAAGGCAATATTTTGATTGCAATTGCCGTTTTTATAGGGAAAACACGGCTGATTGATAATTTTATCTATAACATGGAAGAGACAGCTTTATGATTTTAGCAATGAATATCGGTAATACGAGTTTTGTAGTGGCGATTAGAAAAGGCGAAAATCTAAACGTAAGAAGATGTTTGACCGCTAAAATCCAATCCAAACTCGACTTTATCAATGTTATCAATAGGTTTATAGGTGAGTTTGGAGTTAAAACTACAGACTTTACAGGCGCAGTAATATGCTCGGTTAGCCCCGGTTTAACCGATTTTCTTCATGATGTGGTAAAGGATTTGCTTGGTGTTTCCCCTTTAATCGTGGATTCATATATGGATATGAAGTTGGATTTGTCAAACTACGATACAAAGTTAATCGGAAGCGACCGCATAGCCGTTTGTGAAGCGGCTATCTCTAAGTATAGTCTGCCCGCAATAGTCTTCGACTTTGGAACGGCGACTACAATAAATGTAATAGACGAAAACAACCGCTATTTGGGCGGTTCTATTATGTCGGGATTGATGACCGGTATAAATTCACTTGCCAAAAACACAGCACAGCTGCCTGCGGTTGATCTTGAAGAAAACGTTAATCTTATAGGGCGTAACACAAAAGACTGCTTAACATCCGGCGCAATATTTGGTAACGCTGCTATGTTTGATGGAATGGTCTTGCGGATTGAAAAAGAAATAAAACGCAAAACAAACGTTATTGTAACCGGTGGATATGCAGGGTTTGTGCTGCCTTTTTGCAATTGTGAGCATGTTTTTGATAAAGAATTGTTGGTCTATGGGTTATTCGAACTGTATGACTATAAAACCCAACATTGTACACTAACCAAGAATAATATTACAAATCTCAATCCCCTCATGAGCACGACAAGGTGAACATTTCAAGCATTTTCGAACATCTTCATTTGATTCCATTTTAACTATCCAATCGCTGTCAACTAAAAGCCCTCTGCCTGATGCCGCAATGTCAGCTATATCACTTTCGATTATTTCATTCGCTTCTTCCGGCGAATTAATCTCAAATACAACAGCAACCGGAACAGAAACATGATCTCGTATTTCAGAGCCCATTAAAACAGGTATGCTGTACGATGTTTTTTCGTTGTCTAAATCTTTAGGAACTTCCCTTGTAAACCCATAAGAAACAGACAAATAATCAGCTCCGGCTTCTTCAAAAGCCGTTGCAAAATCGGTTGATGTTTTTATATCGGGTTCGTTGCCCGGAATCCGAACCCCGGCGATAAAATCAGATGAGGTATTTGCTTTTACGCTTTTAAGAATATCCACGCCGAATAGCTCTTTGTTAACGCCGTATTTGTCAGTTCGGCTATTGACTTTATCGGAAAGGAACTGATTAATTAAATATCCGTGACATCCATGAACTTCAACGCCGTCAAACCCGGCTTTTTCAGCTCGTATTGCGGAATTTTTGAATTTTATTGATATGTCTTCAATTTCAGAAGCCGACATTTCTTTCGCAGGTAAAAAACTGCTTGTTTCATTGTAATTTGAAGGTGCAATCGGCGGGTTTTGCGAGTCAGCATAGGTTTTAAGCCCTGCATGATGGATTTGGATTATTGCCAATGCGCCGTATTTATGTATCACATCTGCAATTTGTCTTAGCCCACTTATAAATTCATCATCCCAAATACCAAGTTGGTCTGCGGACAATCTGCCGTTTTTGCAAACGCAAGCGGCTTCAACGACAATTATTCCCGTGCCGCCTTTAGCCATTTTTTCATAATGCGCAACATGCTTGTCTGAAACAAAGCCGTCATTGCCCGGGCAATAACCGTAACATACCATAGGCGCAAGCATTAAACGATTTTTCGCCGTTTTTACTCCAACCCTTAATGAATTTAAAAGTTTTTTCATATCTTTTCTCCTTTATCTGCCCATCACGGACAGTCAAACTTAACATCATCCGTTTTAACATCAACAAGTATAATATCTTCGCCAATCTGCTTTATTTCGCTCCAAGGAATCCGAAATTCTTGAATATTTCCAAACACTCCCCATAACTTGCCGGGCAGAGGTATTATCATAGCTTTAACCTTTCCCTCTTTAGTGCAAATTTCAAGATCATCTATAAACCCAAACCGCAGACCATCTTTTATATTTATCACTTCTTTATATCGCAAATCGCAAACTCTGCACATTTTTAAGCAACCTCCGCATTTTTATCTACTACAAACAAATATATGCGCAGGTTAAAATATCATGACAAAGCCGAATTTGTTGAGTTCAAGTCCCGTTAAGCCAAAAAGCCCATGATTCGGAATAAGAATATATAAAAAGTTAAAGTCAATGCTGAAAGTGTCATTGTTAGCATCAAAACAGATGCTCCAATATATGAATCTCCGCCGAGCTCCGCCTGCATTACATAAGCACCTACTGCCATCGGAAGAGCATTTAAAATCATAATTATCGTTAAATCGCTCCCGGTAAACCCAAATAAAAGTGCTACGATAACGGATGATATCGGCATAATAAAAAGCTTTATAAACGCAGAAATCAAAACATATTTAAACCGGATATCGAACCCATGGAATGTAAGATTCCCGCCGACACAAATCATAGCCAAAGGCATAGCAAGTCCACCAAGCGAATTTACCGTGTTTGAAGAAAAAACAGGCAAAGTCCAACCTAAAACATTAAACGCAAGCCCGATTACTACACCAATAATAATAGGGTTTTTCGCAATGGAAGTTAAAATATCAAGCAAATTGCCCTTTTGAGAGCTCGGATTATGAACCGCAAATAAAATTGATGCTGTTACATATGATAAAATTAAAAGAACCGAAACTGTTAAAATTCCTTTTGATAAAATATCTGATGCACCCGGATCAATAAACATCAACATAAACAAGGGCGGTGCAACGACAGATAAACTGCTTCGATATGCGCTGTTAACAAAAGACGGCACAATTTCTTTATCCTTTATAAAAATAACCGCAAACCACCAAGTAGCCAAAAAGAAGACGATAAGCCAAACAGAATTAAAAATCAAAAACGGTAAATCAAAAACATTAGATAAATCGGCAGAATGTATGTTGTTAAAAATTGTTACTGGTATTGCAAAATAAAATATTACCTTATTACCTTGTGCGACAAAAGTGTCGCTTATCATTCCTCGGCGTTTCATAAACAAACCGAGCAAAGCAAGTAAAATAAACGGCATTGTAATATTGATACTCAATGTTATGTATTCTAGCACCATGAATCTCCTTTATCAACAAACTTGTAACAGTATAGCATAAAACTTACATAAATCAACGTAGAATTTCAAAAATTTTGTATTGGTTACATTTTCCACGATATTGCGGATAAGCTTTTTTATGAAATTTGTTAAAAATAAGCCGATTCGGATTGTCTTTTAACTATGCTCATGTTAAAATTGTATTGTAGCAGTTCCGATATGAATCTATATATTGATAGGAGAGAATAAAATGGCAAAAATTATTGAATGTGTACCAAATATTAGCGAGGGTCAAAATACGGAAGTTATCGAAAAGGTTCTTGACACAGTTCGAGAAACAGCAGGCGTTACACTTGTTGACTATTCATCAGATGCAAGCCATAACCGTACAGTTATCACGTTTTTTGGAAGTCTTGAAGGCGTTGAAGAAGCAGCTGTTAAGCTTGCTAAAAAAGCAGTTGAGCTCATTGATCTTACAAAACACACAGGCGAACATCCAAGAATGGGCGCAGTTGATGTAATTCCATTTATACCAATTAAAGAAGTTTCAATGCAAGAAACAGTTGATCTTTCTAAAAAAGTGGCAGAAAGAATTTGGGAAGAAGCAAAACTTCCAATATTTTTATATGAAGAATCAGCGAGCAGCCCGAAGCGTGTAAACCTTGCGGCAGTTCGTAAAGGACAGTTTGAAGGAATGGCAGAAAAAGTTCAAAATAAAGAATGGGAACCGGATTTTGGCGGAAGACAAATCCACCCTACTGCGGGCATAACAGGTGTTTGTGCTAGAATGCCGCTTGTTGCTTTTAACATTAATCTTTCAACTGCTGATTTATCAATCGCCGATAAAATTGCTAAAATAATCCGTGGTTCAAGCGGTGGTTTTGACTGCGTTAAAGGTATCGGCGTTATGCTGGAAGATAGAAACATTGCTCAAGTTTCTATTAACATGACAAATTTCCAAAAAACACCGCTTTATCGTGTTCTTGAAACAGTTCGTTTTGAAGCCGCTCGTTACGGTGTTAGCGTTGTTGGGACTGAAATTATTGGGCTTACACCTATGCAAGCGTTAATTGACTGTGCTGATCATTATTTGCAAATTGAAAACTTCGACAGCACACGCCAGATTATCGAAAATCATTTGCTGTAGGGCTATAGGGATGTAGGACAGCGGGATTGGTGACTTTATGGAAAAACTTTTAATACATAACATTGGAATATTACAAACGCCTAAAGGTTCAACCCCGGCACGAGGGGTTAAGCAAGGTGAGAATTTAAAATTAAATAATGCTGCTGTCTTGATCGAAGATGGTATTATCAAGGAAGTAACATCCGGCGGCAAGTTGCCGGATGGCGTTACATCTGACACTGTCCATGTTGACGCTAAAGGGCATCTTGTAACGCCGGGGCTTGTGGATTCACATACCCATCTTGTTTTTGGAGGTTGGCGGCAAAATGAAATTCCGTTGAAAATTAAAGGTGCGTCGTATCTTGACATACTGCGTGCCGGCGGAGGGATACTTGATACCGTTGCGAAAACGCACGCTGCTTCCGAAGAAGAGCTTTTTGAAAAAAGCATGACATTTCTTGACGAGATGTTAGCTCTTGGCATAACAACCTGTGAAGCTAAAAGCGGCTACGGGCTTGATATCGAAACAGAGCTTAAGCAGCTAAATGTAGCCAAACGGGTTAATGAAGAACATGTTGTTGATGTAGTTTCAACCTTCATGGGCGCACATGCGATACCGAAAACACATACGGGAAACGCAGATGGCTATATCGATTTTGTATGTGACGAAATGCTTCCTCTTGTATCATCAAAAGGGCTTGCAAAATATTGTGACATATTTTGTGAAGACAGCGTTTTTAACGTTGATCAAAGCCGAAAGGTGCTTCTAAAAGCGAAGGAACTTGGCTTTGGTATTAAAATTCATGCCGACGAAATTGAAGAAATCGGCGGTGCAGAGCTTGCCGGTGAAGTTTCAGCAATTTCAGCTGAGCATTTGATTGCAACGGGTGAAAAAGGCATAAAAGCAATGGCAGAAGCGGGCACTATAGCGAATCTTTTGCCGCAAACATCGTTTTATCTTGGTAAAAACTACGCCCGAGCACGTGATATGATAAACGCAGGGATCGCCGTTTCAATCGCTTCGGACTTTAACCCCGGTTCATGCCCATCGAATAATTTGCAGTTTGCTATCAACTTGGGATATTTGAAATACCGTATGTTCCCGGAAGAAATTTTAACGGCAGTAACGCTAAACGCCGCATGTACAATCGGGGCAGAGAGCAAAGTTGGTACGATAGAACCGGGCAAACAGGCGGATATCATAATATGGAATACGCCTGATTTTGAAACGGTTTGTTACAGGTTTGGAACAAATCAAGTGAAGACAGTTATTAAAAACGGAAAACTATGCTAAGCTTATCAAACAAGGAGGAATAATTCAATGCAGTTAAGCACAATGAAAATTAACGAATACATCGAACTTTTAGGTTCATCTGCACCGGCACCGGGCGGGGGATCAGCAAGTGCATTAAGCGGCGCACAAGGTGCAGCTCTTATCACAATGGTTGCAAATCTTACGATTGGTAAGGCGAAGTACGCTGAATTTGAAGAATTTAACCAAAAAGCTGCGAAAGAAGGCGCAGAGCTTCAAAGCAAACTTGTTGAACTGATCGACAAAGACACAGAGGCGTTTAACAAAGTATCAGCGGCATTCAAACTTCCAAAAGAAACGGATGACGACAAAAAAGCGCGCAGTGCGGCGATTGCGGCAGCTACGCTTACAGCAACAGAAGCACCTTTTGAAACACTTGAAGTTGCGTCAAAAGCCCTTACTCTTTGCAAATCTTTAATCGGTAAGTCAAATCCGAATGTCGCAAGCGACTTAGGGGTAAGCGCACTTAATTTGATATCTTGTGCAAAAGGCGCATGGCTTAACGTGCTTATCAACCTAGGCGGCGTTAAAGATGTACAAAAAGCAGAACATTTTAAAACAGAAGGGCAAAAGTTGGTTGATGCGGCGCAAAAAGAAGCCGATGAAATTTACACTGCGATTGTTGAAATGTTTTAATATACAGCACAAATAGCATGATTTTTAACCCGGAAAGGAATTTCAAAAATGGACAGAGCATTAGGTGACATAACGGTAGTTGACTTAACACGTGTTTTAGCAGGTCCATACGCAACTATGATGCTTGCTGACATGGGCGCAAGAGTTATACATGTGGAAATGCCTGTAACAGGCGATGATTCACGAGGTTTCGGACCATATGTTAACGGCGAAAGCTGTTATTTTTCAGGCATAAACCGGAACAAAGAAGGTCTCACTCTTAACATGAAAAGCGAACAAGGCAAGGAAATACTAAAGCGGCTTATCATGAACGCAGATGTTGTAGTTGAAAATTTCAAGCCGGGGACTATGGAGCGGCTTGGCTTTGGATATGATGACATTGTAAAATGGAAGCCTGACATAATTTACGCCGCATGTTCCGGTTACGGACATACAGGTCCATACGCAAGCCTGCCTGCCTATGACATAATAGTGCAGGCTATGGGCGGGCTTATGGGTATTACATCAAACGTAGAAAACGGTCCCCCAACACGGGTCGGCGCATCTATCGGCGATATTTTAGCAGGCATATTTACTTGTGTTGGCATACTTGCGGCAATCCACCATAAAGACAAAACAGGTGCAGGTCAAAAAGTTGATGTTGGAATGCTTGATTGCCAAGTTGCTATTTTGGAAAATGCAATTAACCGCTACTTCATAACCGGAGAAACGCCAAAACCTGTTGGTAACAGACACCCGTCTATAACACCGTTTGAAGCGTTCAAATGCGCCGGGACTGAATATGTCGTCCTTGCCGCCGGGAATGATAAGCTTTGGGCGAACTTTTGTAAGCTCGTTAACCGTGAAGAGCTAATAGGCGACCCACGTTTTAAAACAAACGCCCTTAGGACAGAAAATCATACTGAATTAAAGCCGATAATGGATGAAATTCTTAGCGTAAAAACCTCAGCGGAATGGGTTAAATTATTTGATGACAACAACATACCATGCACGACAATCAATTCAGTAGACAAAGTTGTAGCGAACCCACAAGTGCTTGCAAGAGATATGATTGTTGAAGTTGAACATCCTGTAATAGGTGCTCAGAAACTGGCAGGAATACCTATCAAATTCTCAAAAACACCGGGTACAATACATAAACCAGCACCGACTTTAGGTGAGGATAATGAGAAGATTTTGAAAGAACTTGGGTTTTCTAGTGAAGAGGTTGAAGGGTTTGTGAAGGATGGAACAGTTTAAAAGCAGGTAATAACTAATAGCTGGAAATAAAATTGCATATCATAAAAAGCCTGCAAAATGGATAACCTTCCTATGCGGGCTTTCCTGTGTTTAAAATTGCTATAGTAACATTCGTTTAAAACAGTAACAGCTATACTATAAACAGTCATTACGTGAGTCTAATTTGTAACGAATATGCCTAAGCTCTGTCATTCCGGGCTCGACCCGGAATCTTCATGCAAAAAATTTCAACATTATGTTTATCACTATTAACGCAAATGATGCTTGAACGTCGTAACAGCGATGAACATGGCTCACAGCCCACAGCATGAAGATTGCGGGTCAAGCCCGCAATGACGAGCTTTTGAGCATGTTCACTCAAATTAGATTCACGTGTTCCGGGCTTGACCCGGAATCTTCATGCAAAAAATTTCAGCATCATGCTTATCACTATTAACGCAAATGATGCTTGAACGTTGTAACAGCAATGAACATGGCTCACAGCCCACAGCATGAAGATTGCGGGTCAAGCCCGCAATGACGAGCTTTTGAGCATGTTAGCTCAAATTAGATTGACGTGAAACAGTCATTGTTGATGGTTGAAAATTCACTGATAATTGTGTTATAATAACTGTGTATTGCAAGGGTAGAGTGTATTAACACATTCAAAATTAAGAAATACAAAAGAAGAGGTCGTATAATGAGAAAGCAGTATCAAAAGCAAGTGTTAGATTTGATGCAGATGATTAAACAGATACAGTCTGCCGGTTTATATGCGGACTGTCAAAATGCCGCTGCTACGGTTAGCGAGTTTATTGATAACTTTGCAGGTAAGGGCACAAAAACCGCTGAACTACTTGGTGAATATTGTAATCTTTTGCTGTCGATGAATAGTGGAGATATAACAGCCGATTGCTTAACTGAGCATTTGAATAAAATCGAAAATTCGGTTAAGTCTGAGCTTAGGTCAAATAAAATCGAAATAGCGTTTTTAAGCTATAAGTCAAGTATGAGCGACTGCTTAGAATCAATTTATCTTGCGGCTAAGGCTGATCCTGATTGCGATGCTTACTGGATTCCGATTCCATATTTTGAAAGAAATTATGACGGTTCTTTTGGCGCATCACATTATGAAGGTGCGGAACATTACGATGAAAGTTTTGTATGTGTAAATTGGTTTGATTATGATATTGAAGCACGCCGTCCTGATATTATTTTCACATTTGCTCCTTATGATAAAGATAATTTTATAACTAGCGTCCATCCCAATTTTTATTGTGAAAGATTGAAAGGTCTTACTGATTTACTGGTATATGTTCCGTATTTCGTAGTCGCAAAAGATGTGGGTCAGCAATTTTGCCCTCTGCCTGGGTGCATGTTCTCAAATAAAGTAGTTGTCCAATCAGATAAAGTTCGTGATACTTATATTCGTATTTATGAAAAGGCTTTCGGCAGTATGTACGGCGACCCGGAAGATAAATTTATCGTGCTCGGAAGCCCCAAGTACGACAAAGTTATAAACACAGGTCGTGAAAGCTGTAAACTGCCTGATGATTGGAGAAAATTAATAGGAAATAAGAAAGTTGTGCTTTATAATTTGAGTATCGGCTCTATGCTTGCACATGGCGAACAATACTGCAATCAATTAAGCTCAGTTATTGACATATTTAGTGAAAATGATGATGTCGTGCTGTGGTTACGGCCGCATCCGCTAAGCGACGCAAGTTATAAATCTATGCGTCCCCATCTGTTTAAAAAATATGAGCAAGTTATAGAATCATTCAAGCAAAGCGGTCAAGGGATATTTGATGACTCATCTGATTTGCATCGTGCGATTGCAATGAGTGATGCTTACTACGGCGACTGGTCGAGCGTTGCTGTATTATATCAAGCAACAGGGAAGCCTATTATGATACAAAATTCTAATCAGACAAGAAACAGAGATGAGTTTATACCAACTATACTTTATGTTGACGAAAGCAATATCTGGTTTTCTTTAAAATGTATCAATGCTCTTTTTAAGATGGAAAGAGATACTTGGATTCCTCAATTTGTTGGCAGCTTCCCTGACGAACCGAGCATGTTTACAAGGCTTGAAACATCAATGCATATACAAGCTGCCGCAAACAACGGTAATATCTATTTTGCTCCTCATTTAGCAAGCAAGATTTCAAAATATTCAACTGAGGATAAATCATTTTCAAAAATTGCTTACAAAAAGCATAATGACTCAGAAATATATCACCGTGATTTTTTTGGTGCTATTTCGTATAAAGAGTACGTATATTTAACACCTTGCTTATATCCCGGAATTGCACGGATTAATACAGCAACTAATACTTTGGAGTATTACTCTGATTGGGTGGAGCCGGTTAAAAAATTAATTGGCGATGATAAAAACTCATTTTTTGCGTATCCTCTTGTTGTCGAAAATACGATATGGCTTGCATCATGCAATTCAAATGCTTTAGTTGAATTTAATATGGATACAAATACTTCAACTGTTTATGAAGTGGGTAAAGCAGCTTATAGATTCAGCAGCGTTTGCTTTGACGGAACAAACTTTTGGCTGTCGCCTGTAAGCGGCACTTCTACGCCGATTGTGAAATGGAATCCAAAATCCGGAATCATTAAAGAATTTAATGAAATATATAATGATCCGGGCGGGAATAGGTATGTTCCTTTAGTCTATTCAGGCGGCTTTTTATGGCTTCTTCCAAAATGGTCGAAGCACGCATATAAAATAGATGTGAGTTCTGACACAATTTCAATCGCAGAAGAATTTGAACTTGATGTTGCTGACCTTGATTCCGGTGTGCATCTTAACAAGTATTCTCAATCGTTAACGTTCAAAGACAGCATGTTTGCCTATAATGAACTAGCCGGGACTTTAATTGAGTATAATTTCTCAACAAAAAAACGCCGAGAAGAAGTTATAAACTTTTCACAGGCAACGGTTGATCAAATTAGGCTTATAACTAAAAACGTATTTTTACAGAACCCGGAATTGTTTAAGACGGAGCATGACTGTTATCATTATGAATGCTGTATATCCGGCTTAAAGAATTTTTTAGAACATCTTACAAGCGAAACAGGGCAAAAACAAGAAAATATGCTGAAGCCGGAGCGTCAAAAATTCTTGCAAAAAAGCAATGTTAATGCGGATGGAACTGCCGGACAAGCAATATATGACTGGGCTAAGTCGAGTCACTTCAATAATTAAAAACCATACAGGCTGCCCTAACTTAAAACCACACGCAAAGCTGAAAGCAATTGACTGTTTTCAGCTTCTGTTTTTATAGCAATGCGGCAGTATGAATCCCCGTTAAAGCCTGATTTTCCTGAAAGAGTTCGGATTAGAATGTTATGTTCATTTAGTAACTTTTGTGCAGCCTCAAGCGAATTAAAAGGCGGCAGCACTTCGCATAATACAAAGTTTGCCTGAGAATCAATGACACGTAAAAATGGAATTTCTTTTAGCATGACGATAAAATCTTTTCGAACAGCTTTAAAATTTTTCAATGCTTCGACATAATCATTTTTATACTTCCCAAAAATTTGAAGGAAAAACTCCGCAAAGGAGTTAATATTCCAAATAGCAACATCTTTTTTTATGCCATTAATGATTTTACAATCATTCGTCGCAAGCAGCCCAAGTCTAAGCCCCGGAACGCCGAAAGATTTGGAAATGCTCTTTATAACTATCAAATTGTTGTAGCGGCTGAGTATATCCATATCAAGCATTGATGGATTTTCGGGCGTATCAGCAAAATCTACGAAAGATTCATCAATAATCAGCCGTATGCCTTTTTCTTCAGACCAATCCGCTATTTTAAGAAGGTCACTTTTAGGCATGAAGTTCCCGGTTGGAATGTCGGGATTAATTATAACCAACGTTTTTATGTCTTTATCGTAAAAAAACTTAATCAAATCATCAGCGGTATACTTATAATCGGGAGCAGGGGCGTTATAAACTATTAAATCGCTTAAAGATTTACGGTTAGGGTATTCGTCAAAAGTTGGACGTATTATGCCCATTTTACCCGGAAGAAGCTCCATAACAGATTTTATCAGCTCTGCCGCTCCGTTACCTGCGACTACGCATGATCTGTCCAGGTCGAAGCATTCCGCCATTATAATATTATTGATATTTAGCCCCGAAGGATATTGCCCAAGAAGCGTTTCAAAATTTGCTTTAAGTTCATCTAAAAGTCGCGGCGGCGGAAAAAATGGATTTACAAGATAATGAAAATCGAGAACATTAGGATATCTCCAATATCCTCCGTAGCGATTTTGAAATTTTTTGTACTGCTCGGCCGGATCTGCGAAAATTGACTCAGCTATGTCAAGGTCTTGCGCATCATCAATTTCATACCATTTTTCACCTTCAAGCTTAATAGCTCTAATTTCGGGCGAATCTAAAAGGGATATAACTTTAAGCACCTGTTCGTAATAGCTGCTGTTTCCAAGTGCGCTGCTGTAAGCTTCCAAAAACGGAACATAATGTGTATTTGAAAACGAACGGCTGAATTTATAGATGTTGACTGTTTTATAGTAGCTTTTTATATCATTAAAAGCAAATTCATTTTTCGACAAAAAGCTTTTAATATTATTATTTTCATCAAGCTGTGTAACAGTGCCGTCCATCCAACTTTCGTATTTGTCAACTAACATAAGGTTTGGGTATGGCTCGGCTAAGATACGTCTAATGATCGATTCATCAAAAATCAAATCTGATTCTAAAAGCAAAGTATCATGTTCCATAAGCTCTTTTCGTGCAAGGAAAAGAGAATAGATATTATTTGTCGTTTCATAGTCATCGTTATGTATGAAAACGACAGGGGTAGACAATGGCAGCGACTTTACAAAGTCGATTAGTTCCGCAGATTTATAACCAACAACAATAACAATACGACAAAGCCTAAGCTTATCAAGTATTGTAAGCATACGCTCTATCAAAGTGACTCCGTTTACTTTCACCATACACTTTGTAACATCTTTAGTTAAATGCCGAAGCCGCCTGCCCATGCCTGCGGCTAGAATTATTGATTGCATTTATTGCTCCTTTTAAGCCCCACCTAAATAAACAACATAGTCTTTTCCACAGATTTTACCTTCTTCAATTAATTCACATTCAGCAGCTAATTTGGTATCAAACTTGTTTTCAGAAGCTTTTCTATAGTTCTCAGAAAGCTTTATGTTTCCTTTTCCAAACCCGGCAACAATAATAAGCGCATTTGGATATTTATGACGTTCAGAAGGGTGTTTAACCTCGTGACCAAAAAATGCATATCCGATAGCGTTTGAATCAACAACGCATACAAGCTTGCTTTTGGGGTATGATTTAGTAATTGATTCTACCGCTCGAACACCAATCTCAAATGCCCCCCACAGCACATACTCAAAGGAATCATTATCCGGTCTAAGTTTATTCTTAGTAATATTCGATACTAGACTATCATATTCTCCATGTTCTCTGTTCTCAAAGTAACCACTTATTTCATACATTGATTGATACTTATCTATGGCTTCCGAAATACGTTTTTTTGCAACATCTTTCATCATTTTTTTCGTCGCTTCAAATTCAACCGGCAGCGGATGCCAGTCTATTTTATCAAACTCATCATCAGTGTAAATAGGAACAAATTTATCAATCCATGACATGCGGGATGATCGATTATTTGTGGCAATAATTGTTGGAACACCAAGTGCTATGCAAGGCGAGGCAACATGTAGCTTATTGGTTACAACCAAGCAGGCTTCTTCAGTATACATCCTGATTAAACTGTCAATTTCCTCATATCTCCTATCAAATATAGTTTCATCATCTATGTATAAATGGCTTATCTCTATCACTTCATACTTGTCTGTAAGTTCTTTTGGAATATATGAATCTATAATATCAAGAGGGGCATTAACACAAAATATTTTTGTACCTTTACCTGTCCACATCTTTGGTAAAGTTGCTGTTATACAACCTGCAAGATATGATTGAATTCCTTCTTTGCGCAAGTCAAGCATAGTTCTTTCATCTCTGCAACCAATCGGTTGGTGTTGCGTTAAGGTTTGCTTGGCTCTAGGGTAGAGATTTCCTGCCGGTTCATGATGCAAACCCAAAAAAACAGGAATTAGTTTTGGTGAAAAATAGAAGCTTGCCAAAGTGCCAAAGAAAAAATTAACTAATAAAATTGCATATTCTCCATCGTAGCTCCAAAGTTCGCTCGGGTCAATTGAGATAATATCTTCGGAAGGAATACCCATTTCCAACAATAACTGCCTCAAAACATATGCTTGAAAGGTGTCTCCGATATTTAAACATAAGGTATCTCTATAGTATGGAGTTGATTTCATTGTATCAATAATTGCAAATTTCATAGATTTAAAACCTCGCTCCGCCATTTATCGGGATCATCATCCCTGTAATTGCTTTTGCCGCATCTTTCGTTAAATATATAGCCATGTTAGCAACATCTGCCGGGTCAATCAGACCATACGGCTGAAATCCTGTCTCTTTTAGATGCTTGCCGTAGTCATCGTAAATCATTCCCCACCCATAAGTTGTCATTTCAGTATCAACTTCTGCCGGGCGTATTGCGTTTATCCGCACGTTCTTCTTGAACAGCTCCTTCGAAAAAACACGCACGGCCGCCTCTAAAGCGGCTTTGGAAGCAGAGTATGCAATTGAACCCGCATTGCAAGTTAAGACTGACATTGACGATATCGCCACAACACTCATCGGGTGCTTTTTTTTTTTATCAACCGCATGGCGCAATAGCTCTATGAAAGCATAATAATTAATTAACATAGTCGGGTTCATTTCTTCATATGTAGCCTTACTTAGTTTCGGCGTTTTAGTTATTCCGGCGGAATAAATTATCCCATCTATAACATTGTATTTTTCGTAAATGTCTGTAACAACCCCACTTATTTCGTCTAAGCTTGTAAGGTCACAGCTGATTAAGGTATGATTACCTTGCTCCATTTGATCAAGAGTTTCTTGAAGTCTTTCTTCATTACGTGCGACTAATATTACGTTTGCTTTTTGCTTGCTAAGCTCTATGCAGGCAGCTCGTCCTATGCCTGATGAAGCTCCTGTAATTATGTAGTTTTTGCCCATAAGTTCAAAGTCCATAATTAGAAAGCCTCCTTGTCCTGTTTCCATATTGAAGCTCGCTTGCCATTACGAAGGTATGCCCCTTCTTCAAATATATCGTCGCATTCAAAAACCGGAACGATCACATCAGATGAAATATGTAAATCAACAACACCCCAAGATAAACCTATCCCGAATCCGCTTGCCAAAAGATGCAAATTTTTCTTTTCACTGTTTGCATAAACATCCGCTATCGTTAAGGAAACCGAAGCAGCACTTGTGTTGCCATATCTATCAATAGTCACAGGCACTTTGTCCATATCAAGCTTTAATCGCTTCGCCATGACTTTCATTATTTTTAAATTAGCCTGGTGCAAAACTAAACCATCATACTCGTTAATATCAGTTCCAAAATGCTTTGCAGATTCCATAATTGCATCAACAACGGTTGTCGTTGTAAAAGACATAACCTCTGGTCCGTCCATGTAAATACCGCACACAGCTTCCGGTGTAAAAGTCTCTCCGTTTGGATAAGTTAATTCTTCATCCGACTTTAGCCACATGTTCCTCATTCCGCCGCCGATAAAGTGCAAATATTTATATCCTGAACCATCTGACCACATCCCAATTTTAACCGGAGGGCTTTGGTTGTTTTTTTCAAGCAGTATCGCTGTGCCGCCTTCGCCAAACAAAAAGGAATTATCAGCAAGCAATAATTCTTTGGATATATATCCGCCCCAAACTGTATCAGAAGCCACAACAAGAACTCTGTTTACATGCGGTAATTGAAGCAAAGACCCCGCAGTTGTAATACCGTATGGAAAGGCCGAGCAGCCTATATTAAAGTCAATCGCCATTGTGCTTGTGTTTGCTCCCAACATATAATTAAGAATATACGCATTACCCGGAGATTTGTAATCGGGGGTTTGTGAAAGTGATATTACAGCATCAACACTATCCATAGTCCAACCGGCTTTTTGAAGAGCCTTTTGCGCCGCTGCAAAACAGAGGTCAACGCTTGTTTGACCTGTGATTGATATATGCCTTCTTTTAACCCCGACGTTTTTAACGAAGCTTTTGATTGCTGCCGCATCAGGTCTTTCCGGGTCAAGGTCAATCTCTTGCACGAACGAAGGAACTGCGCAAGCTAAACCTGCTATTCTCACGTTATCAATTTGTGTATATGCCATAATTTATCTCCTTAACTGCTTCCAATCAGAAGGAAGCCGTAGTTTCTTAGGTCGCCCTTGGTCGCCATCACCTTTAAAAATGCGCAAGTCATCGCCTGCGCCGTAAGCAGACCAAAGTATGTCCACATTTTTTTCTTCGTAAGGTTCAAAATGATTTGGGATTATATTTTTATCGGTTTCATCACGCAAAACAAACCCGGCTTTTAACATAGTTTCATGTGGAATGCCCGCACAATAAAAATCTGTATATTCCATATCATTAGCTTCCATAATTGAGTCAAGCTCTCTCCCAATTCCTTCTAAAGCATCATTATCCCCAAAGAAATCCACAATACGCAAACAAGCCGAGTTGTTATGATGCACAGCTCGTCCAACTAAAAGCCCGGTTATATTTCCCGGGGATGACTCTATTCCCCAAATGTTAAAATCGTAGTAAGGGTGATTAAAGTACCTATGCTCTATATACCAAGCGTCTTTATACATAGGTGTCTTTGGCAAAGAATCGAAATCAAGCCAAGATCGAAGGCAACACGCCGTTGGTATTGGTATTAACTTTTTAGATGATCCAATATCATCTGATCGGCGCACATCCACAATATTTGCAACATAAAAGGCATCACGACATGCCAAGCGGTAATAATGCGCCAGTTTGGCAACTTTGTAATGACCATCATCAATAACATTCGTAATAATATTTGCTGCCGTATTTTCTCTAAGCCCAACGCCGCTGATCGGCCAAAAGTTACTAATGCGATATAAGTTTTCATTGAGAATCATTCCCAAAAACTTTGTCCCGCTTTTGGGCTTGCAAACCCACATAACCGCAAAAGCAGCGGATGGTTTGTTTTTTGTGCATTGTATAAGGCCAATCGTAGCATCTATAGCCCCGGTATCTTTATGTACCGCAACTACAAAATTTACTTGCTTGTCAATAACAAATTCATATTCAAAATATGCCCTGTCTCTCGACAAAAGGCATCCATTTCCCCAATATTTATCTATAAAATCCATAATAAACGGCACTTCGTCAAGTGTTGCCATTCTGATTACATGTTTGTTGGTTGAAACAAATTCCATACGTTTTAATCAGCGTCCATTACATTAAGTATATCTTGTACAGTTTCGAACTCACGTATTTGTTTGCCCGATATATCTTTATTAAATTCATCTTTCATAAGCACAACAAAAGACAAAGCCGCCATTGAATCCCATTCGTCTAAGTCTTCAAGAATCATTTCAGGCTCAAGCACATCATCATCCAATTCTAACATCTCTTCCAACAGCGCCAATTTTTCTTCAACAGTCATAGTAAAACCCCTCTTATGCGTATTATTTAAATTATGCCCTAAAATTTGACATTAATCCAATCACTATACAAGTTTTTTATTGATGCCATATTTTACAGACAATATTCCCTATAATTCCGACAATAATAACAGATTAAACGTGAAGTGTCAAGGGTTTTGGCATCTCGACTCGACAAAAGCGCATCATTCGCATTTGGCTTACAGTCGCTAGGTACATATGGTATTAGTTGCATTACTACCCTGCTGTGCGGCTATATTATACCTTCGTTTTGCAGGAAGGTGATGAATTCTTGCACTTGGTCGTTAAGACGTTCTACGAGAATAGGTCTTGCGACATCCATTGCCGCAGATATATCCTCCAGCAAACTGTCGCTCAGCTCTCTGGGGTTATCCGACAAAGTCCAACTCTGATTGTCCCGATGCGCTATAGTAGCCCAACGCCAACCCATGAACATCTCCAAATCTCTTCGGATGTCTACATCCGGATTGTAAATTACGCCTACGTGGATATCTTTTGCTTGCTGTCGAAAATCTTCCGCTATACGTTCAATAAAGTTGCCTCTAAGACTCCATGAAACAGGGGAATTGCGCTCTTCCCATTTTACATATGAGACTGCAACTCCTTTATCCTTATCAAATAAATTAAGGTCATATAATCCCCTGCCGTGAAAGTCGGTATGTCGAACAGTATAATTTGGTGGGCGGGAGTAAAAGCTAAGCCCCGCTGATTCCAATTGCGCCCGGATAATCCCAAGGGCTTCCTGCTCCGTTATATGTACAAAATAAAAAGGTCCTGCGCCGCTGCCGCCGGTATGAATCCTGAAAGCCAATTCAACTTCTGTGTATCTGCCGTTGTTCGCTTCGGCATAACGGTAACTGCTTTCTTCGCTATAAATGCTACTGTATCCCCCGCTGTAATTGCCAATATCCCCGCTTGCTTCAGCGGAAAGCTTTACACATCCGGCAAGCGAAAACGATCCCATTAGCCCTATGCAAGTAATAATCGCTGCATTTTTCTTCCATCGAACAGGCAATCTTTTAAGCAGCACCGGGATAGTTTGTGTGTCTTCCAGCGTTGGTAAATCAGGAGCTTTATATTCTTTGACCGGACATAAATCGAAAAAATTATCGTTGACATTTTTCATGGCGGACTCCTCCCAAACACTATACAAAAAAAGGTTTTAATGCTATAATTTAGATATTATTGTATCACATTCAGCTTTTTAAGTCCATTGTATTTTTATACGCAACAAATGTTGCAACAGCAATGAACATGGCTCACAGTCCACAGCATGAAATTGCGAGTCAAGCCCGCAATGACGGGCTTTTGAGCGTGTTCGCTCAAATTAGATTCACGTGTACACGCAAAGGAATGGCTTGCAATGAAATATGCGAAAATTATGATAGTCTTTATGATCACTGCAACTTTTATGCTTGTTGGGTGCAATAACGATACTGACACACCAACGCCTGAATATGATGTTTTGCTCGAAACAGAGCAAGATCAGGCTGTGCCGGATATATTGCTCGTTGAAGAAGACGCCGAAGAGCCTCTATTAGCAATTTATGAATACATAACGATAAAAGGAAGAGAATACAGTACAGACTTGACGGAACTTAATTTAACCGGAATGAATTTGAGAGATGAAGATATTATTCCGCTGCGCTATATGATAAACTTAACATATTTGGGCTTGGGATATAATCACATCAGTGATATTACGCCCCTTAGCAGCTTTACTGACGCTACAGATCTGCGATTGGAAAGCAACCCTATCAGCGATTGGTCGCCTTTAGCGCATATTCGGAATGTCGGCGGAAGACCGTGGGGTTGGAATTTTGCCGTAATAGTTGATGATTGGAATTCCGACATACTAAGAGGCATTACAAATAGAGAACTTGCAGCTTTTGTGGCAGATGGGACAATTCCCGGCAATGTAAACTCGTTGAGCTTGGGTTCAAGGTCACTTAGCGACCTCTCACCGCTAAGTGACCTTACGGATTTGATTCATTTGAGCTTGCAGTCCACCCAAGCTCAGAGCCTTAGACCGCTTGCCGATCTTGTAGATTTGGAATATTTGTATTTGTGGGGTGGAGAAGTCCCAATCAGCGACATTGCTCCGCTTAGAAACCTTACGAATTTAAGGGTTTTGAATCTGAGCTTTAGCCAAATTAATGATCTTGAACCGCTATCCGATCTTGTGAATTTAGAATCTTTGAGTCTGAGAGGCAGTCAAATCAGTGACCTTAGCCCGCTTAGCAATCTGACAAACTTGCGGCAATTAGACTTAACGGATAACCAAATCAGCGACCTAAGCCCGCTTAGCAACCTGACAAATTTGCAATATCTGTCACTGGGCGACAACCAAATCCTCGACATTGCCCCACTTAGCAACCTTACGAATTTGAGGTCTTTGGGATTAAACAGCAACCAAATCAGTGATGTTTCTTGGCTTAGCGATCTTACAAATTTGCGGCACTTACAGCTGCAATTTAACCGAATCAGCGACATTGCTCCGCTTCGGAATCTCTCGTCTTTGCTGCACTTAGAATTACGAGGCAATCATCAAATCAGCGACTGGACACCGGTAGACCATATAGAGAGAGTGGCACGAAACTAATGAAACTAGGTGTAACGAACCAGGCTTGTATTCAATGGGCTTAGAAAGCGTACTTGAATACCTATAAAGCCAGGAGACTTGTTCGTCTTGAACAATGTAGAATATGTAGGGGTAGAATATGTAGGGGGCGTCTACTTCCAGTGTTACTTCGCCTGTAATCACGCTGTTGTCTGGAAACACTTCCCATTCTAGCGGGAATCCTTCGCCGATCCAACTAACCAGTATTGATGTCCACCAACCGTCGAATAGTTCTTCGTAGTTCAAAAACACTCGAAGTTCTATTTCTTCCGGCGGGATATTAGTTGTCTCCGCTTTTACCGTTGACAAGCTAAACGTAGTAGCTTGTATCACGACTAAAAGTATTAGCAGATATTACAACTTCATCGCTATCAGATACTTCAATGTGACACTGGCTAGCAATTTCGTCACCGAAGAGTTTTTTGTAGCATGATTTTAACTCTCTAATTTTTTCTTCCAAGCAGTTTCCCTCCTAATCTATCAAAAAGATATGTTGATTGGTGTTTACTTCAAAAGTTGCCCACCCTTTGGAGCAGCAATAATTAGCCAAACCCGTTCTGGTTTTCTTCATATAGACGTTCCCATAGCTCAAGTATAGATTTTCCCTCAATTCTTCCATCACGAAATAATTCATCCACTGTTTTGAAATCTTGAGTTATAGATTTTACAAAACTGAATGCCTTACAAGGCGTAGTGCCAAAAAGATTAACTTTAAACTGATTATTTTGAATCATGTAAATGCATCCCTCAAATTCAAAATGATGTTGGGTGCCTCGGTTAACTTTTGACACAAACTCATCATAATTACTATAACATTTCAACTGTTCTTTTATGACATGCCACAAATCCTGTATAGTTTTTCCATCAACTCTTGCATTGATGAAGAAATCATCCGCATTTAGAAAATTTTGAGGTTCGCATTTTGTTAAATAATACCCATCTGAATTATTGCTAATCCAATATTCATAATCATTAAAGTAAAAATTGGGCTCCATGCCACATTCAACTATCTTAACAAATTCGGAATATTTCATGATAATTCCTCCTATAGCATAATATTTTTGCTCATACGTTAAGGAAGCCTAGGACCGTTTGGATTGCTCCAATCCCAAAATTGTTGATGAGGAACTTCTGGATGTCTTAGAGGGTTGCCGTGATTATCAAAGTGTATATCTCTTACAGCACGACCATCTGATCCATACCAACGCATTTTATTTGATATTCCTTGTCTGTTTATGATGTCAGCCGATGAATTTGGTCTGCCTATTGTAGGGTCTCCAGTAACTCTGATATGATTTCTTGACGGCGAAATATCATATACATTGCCTGCATTTGATCTAATTCGAAGAACAGGTGTAGCTCCACTATTCCGAGTCGTTGCATTAGACTGCCCACCAGCAACACCCGTACCCTTACCCGCACCAGCATCCAAGACACCCAAGACTACCACATCTTGCAACCAGTTCCCAAGAGCAGAACCATCCGCCGCTGCTATATAAGTCATGTGTATATGCCATGACCAGTCCTTGCTAGAACTCACACTATGCCCCATACCTTGAAGATGCTGCTGCAACGGCACTAAAAGAGCATTATCACGGTATATTTCCATAAGCTCTACACGTTGAATCAAGGTAAACTGCATTGCCATAGCTATGTCCGTCAAGAACAGATACTCGGTTTGAGACATTTCAAGCACTCGTAGAACTTCATATTCTATAAGAAACCTGTCTATAAAATCTTCGTTTACTGACCTTTGACCTTCAGTATGATACAATCCCGACGGATCAATAAACATAATCGGATTGTTTATACAATAGGTGTACCAATTCAAGTGATCACGAATGGGATCTTCTGTTATGAATCTGCCTGTTCTTGGGTTGTAAAACCTTGCACGAAGGTAATACATGCCTGTTTCACGATCGAAGTATTCGCCTACGAATCTCCACGGATTAGTATCGTATGGGTCTAGGTCAAATTCGTTACCGAACGCATCGTAGCGGTATTCTCTGATGACATTTCCTGTTGAATCTGTTAACGCTACAACGTCGCCTCTGGCGTTGAATAAAAACCACTGGTTTTGACCGTTTCTAATTAAACCTATACCCCTGATGTACACG
>Ga0136643_10001612_pt1 | contig 27888 bp, 16 predicted proteins | sample TergutLab28metaG_FD_96883 | JGI IMG/M metagenome (GOLD analysis project Ga0136643, IMG submission 96883) | Labiotermes labralis P1 segment gut microbial communities from Petit-Saut dam, French Guiana - Lab288 P1 (version 3) (version 3) | ecosystem: Host-associated > Arthropoda: Insects >... | reverse complement strand
GCTACTTTTTTCATTCAAGTAGCTCCTCAATTGACCTCACGAGGCTCACAAGGCTGAGTGGACCCCGTTCCAGACCCACTACTACTCAGAAAATCTGGTAGCGCCGGGGATCGAACCCGGGACTCCTTGAAAATTAAGGAAAAAAATTAAATGTGGGCGTAAAATTGGGTGGAAATTTTGTAGTAATTGTTATTCTCACTTCATTTAACAATTATTTATTCCCTTTACGTGTGACTCTCAGCAGTGTGTCAGTGCCAAGAATATGCTAGATCAGTGTCAGTCTCAACACAATTATCTTTATTAGACAAAAATTTGTTTAATAGAGCAAGATGTTTCGACATGAAACAGGTCGTCTTCAGGCGAACTACAAGCCACACTTTCAGAACGTTGTGGCTAAACTTGTGAATTAGTTCGTTAAATGGTAAATAAGTCCATTAGCATTTTTGCTGTAGCTCATCTGTGTTATAACTTTGAGTTGTTCCATCCCCGTGGTGTGTAGTAACTAATAGGTGGGGTAATTACAGTAAATAACGCAACTAATGTATGTATAATAATTGATTTTTATTAGAGAAAAAACGACATGTTTCGGCCAACAGTGGCCATCAGCAGGTTTTATCCGAATTTATATGCTAAAAAGAAAGTGTTTATGCAATGTGCGCCATCGCGTATCGATGTTGAGTTCTCATCATCTACGTGTCGGACAAAGTTTATTTCTTATGACCTAAGCGTCCATGTAGTTTTTTTATCTGTAATAAAAATATTAGTTGTGTTCTTCACTGTAGTTACCCCCACCTAATAGTCATTTGTGTTACTTTCGGATACAGCACTAGTGTGTACCTTTTGCATGCTTATTTTAATTATTACTAACAATCACTTGAGGAAAATTGACATTTATTTTTAGAATTCTCCTGTTGATTCAACTACTGATTTATGCACGCGTGTATTAATAGTTTTCTATTTATTCACGAAAAGTGTGGTGTGGGCCGACATTCCACACAACACAGGGTCGATGTGCTGAGCGATCCACGCCAGTAACTGCTGTTACCTTTATCATTTGAATTATATGGATTAGTACCAAATAGCAGGCAATCTTACACATTATTAGACACAATATCCGACTTTCTGCCTTACAAACGGATAATCCAGTAGCATACTGAGCCAAAACAAATCATTGAAATCAATGATGTTGGATAAAATTTCAGATAATACGAAAAGAAGGTACAAATGTTACGTGCTTAAAATGAAGTAACCAGGAAACGTACAGTGACGTGGCACGAACAAATTCTGATGAAACTTCACAAATTTGATTTTAATAAACTACCAAATGATAAATTCCACATACTTTCACGCTAATAGTAACTTAATTTTGAAGATATTAAAGCTCTCGACTTCTCTTCTAATTACTCTTTATTTATAACATCGTAAAACAGGTGGCCATACCAAACTAACTTTTCTGCTTAAGGACAGTTGTAGTAGGGGCAACTTTAACTTCTCACTGCACCACATTGTAATGTTGGTTCTCGCTACTTTAAATTCTTATAAAATATAAACCTTTACTTTGGGTATGAGGTTGTACCCAACCAAATTCTAACGCGGCATGTGCTGATCCAAACCAACCCCAACCCTTGCACTGTCTTTAGTGTGAGAGCTCCAGTTTACCCAACTGTGTATTCGGCAGGCGAATGCTATTAACAACTCTGTCTGTCCTCCGAACCTGGTAACCCATGGCGTCTCACGCTTATGTAAAACTTTCGCTCGTCAGAACGGAAAGCCAAGTTACATTTTCTGATGGCAGCTTTTCCACCAGCAAATGGAGCATGGCGAAGCATATAAGGATCTGCCTCGTGCAGATATTGACTAAGGTTCAGAAATCAGTTTACGGCATGAGAAAAATGCCTTCTTCTGGCAATCTCCTTTATGACACTTTATACCTGGGGCAGGACCTCGTTACTATAGTGCCATGTGATATTGCTTGGAAATTCAATCTCGAGGACGTACTTAGGAAACAAAGAGAAGATTCTTTGTGGCACTACAATCCTCAAATTAATGTCGCGCCATTGTTAGAAGATGACACCAAATAATAACAAGCAACACAAACTGAGTGTGTCTCCAGGATCTTCTGAAACTTCTCTTCTTCCTTCACATTACTGCCAAAGATCAAATGCTGAATACAAAACCAGAAATGTAAGACGTTCAAACATAACTAAAAAAGCTTGAACATAACTAACTAAAATAACTACATGGAGCAGTGTCCTTCTTTAGAAGCTAATCGGTTCTCAGGTCGTCCAGAAATTGTCCGCATTTTATTGAACCCGAAGGTTCATTACCGCGCATAAAGAGGCCGCCACCTGTCCTCTATTCTGAGCCAGTAAAAACCAGTCCATGCCCCCCCTCCCATCCCACTTCCTGAAAATCCATCTTAATATTATCCTCCTAGCTATGTTTGGGTCTTCCAAGAGGTCTCTTTCTCTCAGGTTTCCCCACCAAAACCCTATAGGCACCTCTCTTCTACCCCATGTACGGAACATGCCCGTTCCATCTAATTCTGCTAGAGCAATATTGGGTGAGGAGTAAAGATCATTAAGCTCCTCATTATCTAGTTTTCTCCACTCCCTTGTTAGTTCGTCCCTTTTGGGTCCAAATATTCTCCTCTTCACCCTATTCTCAAACACCCTTAGCCTACGTTTCTCCCTCAGTGTGATCGTCCAAGTTTTACGCCCAAACAAAAGAACAGGCAACATTATGGTTCTGTATATCTCAATGTCTATTTTTGGATGGTGACCTAAAAGATAAAAGATTCTGCACAGAATGATAGCAAGCAATCCCTGCCTTCAATCTGCTCTTAATTTCTTCATGAATAGAATTTTGGTACGTTGAAGTAGTTCCCCAATATTTGAACTATTCCACCCTTTGAGAGGTTTTATTATCAATCCTGATATTGTACTGCGTCCTGCATTCTGATCTCAGTATATGACCATGTATTTAGTTTTCTAAGCTTTTATTTCTAGTGCACTCTTCTTACTAACAACTACTAAAGCTTCTGTGTTTTTCTTTACAAAGCAGAAGCTGTTGTGTACCATTTAATTTCAAACTATCCTGGTTTAACTGAACCCTCCTAATGGCATACTCTAAAGCAAAGTTGAAACGCAATAACTGTAAAACATCTCCTTGTTTCAAACCATCCTTCATAAGAAATTTGTCACACAAATGTTTGTCTACCCGCACTCTGCTACAGGATTCACTCAAACACAATTATATCAGCCTTAAGAGTTTCATGGGGATACCAAACACAATGAGAATATTATACACGACTGAATCATAGGCTTTCTTGAGGTCTATAAATAGCTAATGCAATGATTCATTTTATTTTCATTTTTTTTTCTCAAGTATTTGACGAAAGCATAATATAAGATTAGTAGTTGACAAGTTGAATCAAAATCAATGCTGACGTTCCCCGCTAATATAGTCTGCATATGGAATTAACCTTGGCAGCAGGATGTTCGATAAAATTTTGTATGTATTTGACAAAATTGGTATGCCTCTAAAATTACTACAGTGTGTCTTATCACCTTCTTATAAACAGGTACAAGGATCACTCCTTCCACTCCTCTGGCAATTCTTCCTTATTCCAAATAGAATAAATAAATTTATGGGTCTCAGAGCGTATTGTCCTATCTCCTGCTTCAATCAATTTTTCTTGAATGCTATCATTACCTAGTAATTTGTTTCTTTTTAGCTTTCCGGTTTTCGTCTAACTCTTGCAAATACCAGAGAGTGATTTTATCTGATTTTATGCTTAGACATAAGATAAGAAAGTTTTAAAATTTTTGTACATCTTTGCACGTCTACATGCACGAATTTACAATTAACCCTTGAAAGACGAAGTAAAAAATGCTTTATTTAAACACCCAGTCCGTACCGCGCAGTAAATGCGTTTCATCTCGGTTATAAAAACCAATCAGTTTATGATGTAAGTGGCTCATTTCGCTGTTTGTTCTCAGAAGAATACAAAACGCATTAAATACAGTGTGGCACAGCGTTCAATTTTTGAATGTTAAACTTGTTGGTGCATGACGTAACCAGTAGGGTATGAAAGGTTAATTAAACCCATCTCACCAAGAAAATTTGGGTTTTATGCGCAGAGTACCAAACAATGTCTAAAGAATTTTGATGGTTTTGTATTACCGTTAATTGATAGCAGCCCTGGATTACTGGGTTTAGCACTTAGTCTGGTACTCCGAAAGTAACACGACTACAAAACTCTTCACTTCTTGAATTTGATGATTTTGTAAAACCTTAAACTAACGCGAATGCGTGTAATTCTGGCCTTAAAGATATTAAAATTATCAATAATAATTTAATTACTTGTAATTGCTTTTACTGCGGTGAATCTTCAGGATGTGGTCTTATGCGCTGTGTCCCAGGCTAGCCACTTAAGATGAAATAAAAGTTTCAAAAACAAGATACCACCATATTCAGGGTCGAAGCGATCAGGGTGTAGAAACAGCCAGTTTATACCAGCAGACTGACAAGAATTTGGGTTACGTAAAATTGCAAGAGGCGACTAAGCCTAAAACACCTGTGACTGTGACTGAGTTCCTTCGTGTGGCTGTTCCCAGTTATTGGCTTCTTACCTACGCGGTCTGAGCAGGTGATTTTAGGGTACTGTGTCTCTCGAAACCTGAGATCTAGATTTCGATTTCTGTTTGAGTCATTGGCGTGACCTGCGTCTATTTACACTATATTGCTGTGCTTTTCGTACCTCAAAATTCTTAATTTTTACAAAACCCTAATAGATTATTACAAGTCTGTAAGATTCTGGTCACATTATATAGTTTTGAAAAATATTAAATCCATATATTAGGCATTGCATGAGACTATGGGCAAAACCCACAGAATGGATTATTCCTAAACGACAATGTTTAATAACTGACCAGAGGAGTTAAATTGTTCTAGCTGCGAGGCAAGAAGAGGAACAGATGTAACACCATTTTTATATTTCGTCAATTTCATAAATTCTCAACTACTTACTTCATTACTGCAATGTATAAATTCACACAATTATAAATCTGTATTTTATTAATTTTCCTGCTTCTCTCATAAGCCACAATAATCGCCTTCGTAAAACTCAACTAGATGAATATGTGCAAAATTCGTTGATGCTTTACAGGCTTATAATAACGCATAAAAGTCGGTTTTCCAAATCCCAGACGGTCTAATTTAAATATGTTGTTTCGTGCTTTTTGTCAGTTACTCTAACCCTTAGTAACATAACCGGAGATCAACCACTGGTAGTTCCAAATCCTAAACTCACAATGACCTTGAAACCTTTCAATCAACCAAGTAAATTCATCCCGTAATGTAGTTTTGAAGTTTTAAAGCTTAGAGGCTACGTTCCTTACTAGATGACATTATAAAGAAAACCACTTTAGAACTCCAGCAGTCTAGTCTCATTCAGAGGATTAGAAGGCACTTCAACTTTAAGCATCTTATGCACTTTTTTCTAATAACCCTTCAGAATTCGGTGAATAGATATATGCGTAATTTGCGCCCTGATTAGTATGCAACAGAATACTGTAAATAAAATTATTTACATAAAACCAAAGTGAATATGATAAAAAGTTACAGGATTACGTCTGTACTAATGGTTTATTAAAACGTGCCCTTTAATCATTTGTTATTTAAGGAGTGACTCATGGTGTACAGTCAGTATAGTATAGACCTCCTAAAAGATTTATGACTTTCGAGTACCTTGGAACAACTTGGAATGTTCAGAAATATGTATGAACTAGCAAAACCATTTCATGACTGTAAAGTAAGTACATCTAACACTGCAACGTAAGTTAAATCTGTCATAAATGCACGAATAAGGAACTGAGCTGTGATAAATATCACTGAACGCAAATCCTGACAATATTCACTGTGATTTACCGGTTTGTTTTTATTTCTTATAGATTTTCAGAAATTATGTTCGAAAATGTAGTTTAGACGTCAAATTTAGGGTAAAAGATGGGGGCTTATAATGAAGAAAATGTAATACAGTTGAAGAATAAAAGACCAGCTTGATGTCACTTGCTATTTTATTTCACTTCTTATGTGCTCAACATGTTTCGGACATTAATATATCCATCATCAGGAGCTTTCGACTTATCTGTTGAATTACCACATTGGTCGTATTGTTCTTGGTTCGATGTGTGTTGGAGATTCGGTGTGGTTGCGTTGGAGTGGTATCCGGGTTGCATACTTCAGCCTGCAACACGGATACCAAGCTCCCGATGATGGATATATTAATGTTCGAAACATGTTGAGCACATGAAAAGTGAAATAAATTAGCAAGTGACATCAAGTTGGTCTTTCATTCTTCAAATATCACAATGACGCACGGTCCAATATATATAAGATTAAAAAATGTAATATAATTTGTGAAGACCGTGCTAACATACTTGTTATCGAGTGTACACAGAAGTGCTTTCTGAGTTATGTCTTGAAGCAGCAGTAGACATTTCTTTTAAAAAAAAACTTTAATTAAAAGCACTCAGAAATCTACAGACCTCCAAAAGTCACAAGTTTGGTACACTATGTGCGGAATGTTGTTCATTAAAAGTTTTCAGCAAACCTTGAATCGAAATCTCATAATTATAGAGAGCTACAAGTTTCAGATGATCAGTTGCCTCCACTGTAAAAACTTTCAAACTAGTATACAGGAAAGCAGGACATGCACAAATGACGTAAAGCATTACTCTATTATTAAACCACAAGTATGTAACTCATATAACGTCGTTGACTGTTTAGGAAATATGGTTGTTCGCTCTGGTTCGAACACAAGTATGCTGAACAATCTGTTCCGATATATGACAGGATAAAAAACAATTTGGTTATTATTAGTAATCGCTATTAAACAACACTTAATTACATTTAATAGCTTCAGAAAATTACTAGTTACATACTGCGTCACTAATGCACTTAATTTCTTGAGCAATGTACAATCCTTTACAGTAATTATTTAATCGTAGAGTGTTCCAATGCACTCACAAACACACAACCTTGTGGCAAGCACCGTTTAGAACCCTTTGTTCTTTAACACGCCCTTATAGTGAAACACCTCTGAAGCTACAAAACTGAAACACTAAAAATAACACCCTTATTGTGAAAACTTCTAGAACCCTGTGTTCCTTTATTCAAAATGTTGCAACACGAGTTGCATGCCTGCTCCGTCACGGATAGCGATGCATAGACTGACTCATGTTATGGCAAGACGCGAACTGCTCATGCTCAAGCTAGAACAAAGACGAATGTTCTGGAGGCTTCTGCACGCGCGTGACGTCACATAACTCGTGATGGTTGCATCATCCCTAAGTTAACAAGAGTTGTGCAATCTGATGCACCAATGTTACGCCTGTTGTTCGCGAGAAAATCCAAATGTAAAAATTCGCCCTTAGCGTAACAATGGTCGTTGCGACAAAATGAATTTGAAACTAAAATGGGCATGTGTTATGGAACTATGCTTTTGTGTTTTGAAGACAACAATTTTCCTAATGTTTACTACGAAAGACTCTCACTTTTTTATTGTTGTACCGTGCATTTTGATATCTATAAAGTTCATACACCAACAAATGCACTCTTTATTAAACATGAAAAAGTTTTAAAATGTATTTACTGTTCGCTGTATTGAGTTCAGCGCACTCAACACAACGAAGGGTACACATACCGTACCTATGATATGCTACCACACCAACGCATATCATATAACGACCTATTTTTTTAACGAATTTTAAGCTAAATATAACTTTAGCTAGGCTCTAATGAAGGCTCCCTGATGATGGTCGTAGACCGAAACATGTAGGAGCGAGTCAAAGTGATTTTTAGTGGAAAAATTTCAAACTTTGTCAAGATGAATATAGAGTACATTTGTTTGTGTATGAAATTTATAACTCTCAGTTTTATTTGCAAAAAACTGTTAGAAAAGCATATTGTGAGTTTAGGTTTGCTTCAAAAAAGCATTCGAGAACTGACATTAGTTTTGTCCTGTCAGAGTAGGAATGACATGGCGACGAGTATGAAACTCACTCTGATGAAAGAGGAAAGTTCGAGAACTACTTGTTCCTGTCGAGCTTTTTAATTTTGGTTTATACTGGATCGGTTGAAAAGGTTGTGGCTCGTTCAGCATGTGCTGTCGTATATAACATTTAGGAGCATATTCTGATTTCGAGTTAGTTACTGTTAAATTTCCAGTTCTCATAATTCAGAGACATAGAAGGCCTTCTCCAAAGACGCTGCTGACTTTACTTTTGATCATATTACGTAAAATAGGCAAGAGACGAGCATCATACGTGAACAAAACACGCCTCTTTTTGCGCCTCCCCAACTTGAAAAATATTTTCCCCCTTTGTTCAATGGCTGTAAATCTCTAGGTTGATTAAATTATAGAATCTGCCAAAATTATTCCGAATTTACATATATAGTAAAATAAACTCATTTAATTTAGTCACAAGTTTCGAAATATGTTATTAAAATTTTCAAAATAAAGCGAGCAAAAAAAATGTACATAGAATGCTAATAGGCATTATGATACATTAGTATTTATTTATACATTTTTTATCGGTCCTGTTGGGAATGAACATTTAACACATGAAAAAAATTGCGCACATTTTCTGTTGTTACGATTTACATTACATTGGGTAAGGTATACTAATTTAATATACATGCACAAAGAGGCTTTAATGCATTTTGGTTGTAGGTCCTAAAATAAAACAAAGAGATGTGAATCAAAAAATTGCTTAATCAACTGCATATTTGAAACGAAATTGTTCCATTCTCACATGAATGAACAATGTATCATTTACCCAAACACGTGCGCTGGGATTCCAGTGGGTTAGAACAGATGCTTTGCTTGTTTTGTGTATATACACATACAGTGTACCTTTAATTGGTTCAAATATTTAAGGTCCTGTTATAGTGAGTTCGTAGTAGAACTATATTTGAAAGGTGAAATCTGTATTTAAAATTTGTTAAGTATTGCATGTTATTGATTTACTCAAATGTTTGTCAATTTTAAATGCATGAAGTAATCCAAAATTTTCAGAGCTAAAAGGAGATTAAACAAAAAGTGCTTTACGAACAAAGGCTACATGTAATACTGCGTCCTTTTCAGTTTATATTTACATGTATTTTTTAATCTTACGTTTATAGGACCGTGCATAATCTTCATAGTTGAATAAAGAGAGACCAACTTAATGTCACTTGCTTTATTATTTCATTATTTACTGCTCAACATGTTTCGGATGTTAATACATCCATCCTCAGGAGCTTTCGACCTATTTGATGAATTATTGCATGGGTTGTATTGCTCTGTAAGTATAGAGGTTGATACATTAGCAACGCAACACCAACACACATCGAACCAGGTATGTGTAAACTCATATATAATACATCAGAATATGTGCAGGAAACATTATCAAAAACAAACCACACACAAAGAAAACTCAGTAAACATAAGACACCGCACCAACCAACATTTACAGAAACACGCTTTCTCAAACAACCACGCACGTCACGACTAAACACTCGCCACTAAATAAGTACGCTAATGCATCAACCTCTATCGTTACAGAACCATACAACCCATGCAATAACTCATCAAATAAGTCGCAATCTCCTGAGGATGGGTGTATTAACATCCGAAACATGTTGAGCAGTAAATACTTAAATAGTGAAGCAAGTGACATCAAGTTGGTCTACCTTTATTCAACGTGTATTTTTATAAAAATATCATAATATAATTAAAAAATCCTCCCATAAACGAACAAATTTATTTCTTTGAAGAGTCTAAAGTAATGAATAGCCGCAATTAATATAAAAATACCCCTAAAAAGAGTCCACAAAATAAAAATAAAAAATTATATTTAAAAAATTTTCAACGCCTTTAAACTAGCAGCAGGAAGCCCATAAAATTCGCATTTATATCGCACGAAGCTAATACTCACATTACGGTGACACAAACTGGATCCCTAAGGGAAGTAAAACATAAGCAGGGAATTTATAAAATATATAAAAGCGTGGGAAAGTATATTTCACTTACATATGTTCAGAAGAAATTCCTTAGTGCATGAAAATATAACACCAAAATGTCTGCCAAGTCCGAGTCAAATTTACGTTTATAAATCATTTACTTGTGAGGGATAGCTAACTAAAATCCAAAGACAAAATCAATATATATTCAAAGGCAGTGCAAAAATTATAAGAATTAAAGTTAGAAAAGGATTAGAGCTACATTGGACCTAAAATTGTTGACAAATAGAAAGTTTATAACTTTGAAAATTCGATCGCTAAATATTATGGCTACATATTTATGGTTCATTTAACGATTTTGTCAGAAGTTCATTTTATAACGTGAGTGTTGGAATAATCTGCGCAAGATGAACTGGAAATGGCATGGAAGGAAGCCCTTGTGGTTTAATTTAATTTTCTGCCACCATATTCGCCTGAATTGACTGACGAAGTTGTGCATAACGTAATAATAGACTGTTTCCATACATATATTGGAGCCGGGCATGTACCAAGTACAATTTAGAAGTGTTGTTATTTGAGCCAACTTGCTCGATTGCACACAATGGAAAACAAGATGGACACTCTATGCATAAAGTAGTAATGTTGAACCTTTGTACAAAGTTAATACCCCCTCATCTACATTAAGAACTTGATAACATTTTGCTCGAGTAGAGCGATTTTCTGGTTATTTAATATAGCCGGAAAAAATAAAATGCACTTAAGCTTCATGCAACTCTCCCGATGTTTTTGACCGATTTTCACCAAATTTAGAATTTAATGTCGGCCAATCATAAGAGTCCCAAAAATCAGATTTCACGGAAAAACTCCTAGTGTGAGTCGCGCTGATACATGTGGAGAGACGGAATGACATAGAAACAGAAAAAAAGACCAGACGGACATGATGAAAATAACAGAAGATTTTATCTACTATGCGAACGCTCCTCATGAAAATCTACGCATTTTATGAATCGCAGGCTCACGCACTTAGTATAGTCGAATAAGATCTTGTGGCGTGCCGTACGTACTCCATGGTGTAGAGTCCTTCTTGGGAAGCTAACTGGTTTGCAGCTAGTCAAGAAACTCCCCCCATTTCACGGAACCCCAAGGTTCATTACCGCACTCACAAGCGTCAGCCACCTGTTCCTATCCTGGGCCAGCCCATTCCAGTCCATATACCCACATCCCACCTCCTGGAGATCCATCCTAATATTATCCACCCATCTACGCCTAGGTTTCCCCAGTGGTATCTTTCCCTCCGGTTTCCCCACCATGACCCTATACACCCCTCTCCTCACCCGTACGTGCCACATGCCCAGCCCATCTCATTCTTCTCGATTTTATCACCCGCAGAATATTGGGTGAGGAGTACAGATCATTTAGCTCCTCGTTATGCAATCTCCTCCATTCCCCCGTTACCTCGTCCCTCCTAGGTCCAAATATTCTCCTCAACGCCATATTCTGAAACACCCTCAGCTTCCTTTCCTCCCTCAATGTCAGCGACCAAGTTTCACACCCATACAAAACAACAGGCAAAATTATAGTTCTATATATCTTAATCTTTAAATTTTTGGCTAGCAACCTAGAAGACAAAAGATTCTGCACCAAATGACCTCAATCAGTTTTCCTATTAGCGTCCTTGTTCTGACTGTGAAAACTTACCCATAGTCCAGCTTATTAAAAGTCAGAAAATCTTTAAATTTAAAGACCCAACAAAAGCAGGTTATATCTAACGCAAATGCTTTTAAAATTGTGCCATATACAAGACAAGAGAAATGGCCCCCCAAATTTTTTTTCAGTTCACAAATATAAAATTTCATGAAAACCCTTCCAGGAGCTTCCGTGTGTCTAGAAATGTGTGCTGACTGACAGGCATGAACATTGTAATACGTATAGCGCCCTGATATAAGAACAATCTAATAAAGCAAGTTTAAATTTGTGCCCTGTGAAAGATTTGAGCTTGTAGTCGAACCGTTTTTGGTACACTTGTTAATCAAGTAAAACGACTGCTAGCCCCAACATGCCGGTAGTTCGAAGCCATCCGTCATAAATTTCACTGTAGTTTTCCATTCAAGAAACTTTTAGTGAAAGGCAGGAAGGGTTTGCTCCAGGGATCTTTGAGCCGGAAATCCTATGAGCAGCCGACAAACGGCAGAAAAATCTGTTGAGCTGATCCCTGAAATGCGTGGGGAACGTAAAGTATTCATAATTAATATATATTGAAAGGCAACAGCCTAACACAAGCAAACCTTGAACCCAAGACGAAAAATAAACTAATAAAAGAAATTTTCATACTGACCACGAAGATTTGACGCTGGCAGTCAAGTAGGTGAGCTGTGTGAGTGAGGTTGCTCATAGTGAGGTCATCTAAAGCACAGATTAGTAGTTCTGGAGTTAAGTGACTTGTTTTATAGCATATGAGACTGGAGTTCGAGTGAAAGAAGGAGGCCGCATAATTGGTAGATGACGAACTGCACAAGTGTAGACTTTTTAACTCAGATGCAAATAAATAAATAAAATAGTGAGGACTTTACCAGATTCGACAAGCCCCACCCGTATCCCTTAAGATGTCCCACGTACTATACTCAGCACCTCAGGACATTAAAGTACATAGGGTGATCATGTACGAACTCATGATCCAATTCTCTGCATGTCGCACAGGTGCGGTCACTGTGATTGGCATCACATGATTTAGAAAAATATATTAAGATGACTTTAGCAACATACACAATTGCTGCCTATTTTACTCTACCATTATTAACATCGATATTTGAACGTGCTATTAATCTGCCCCAAATTAAAATCTATCCTGATAGACGTAAACACGAATAGCGTGTTCTGTCATCTAGTTCGTGAAAGTGATCGAGTGGTCTAAAATGCGTCCATAAATTATTAAGAAATGGTGTGCTGAATTACGTTGCAGCTAAACGTTTTTGTCGCTTGCACGCAACAGAGCCTACATTAAGATATTGAAGCAGTGCAGGTAAAATTCAAACCCAGAATAAAATTCTTTCACGCTAATGATATAGTTTAGGGTGAATCGAAAGAAGCTCCTCCATTTTCTGTGTAATTTCTTTCGCACACGCCACAGCATCATCAATGGAAAGTAGATACATTATTCACATCGATAAGACGACTATTTTGTAAATTCTAAATAACTAAATGTTAAAAGTCTCAGTAGAATTTAAGCATAAAATAGGACTATCTGGGATACCCCTTTCTTCCTTCACGTAATATTAAGCCCTGTCGATAAGGGTTTAGCAACAAGATTTTGGGGCACGCACAGCCATGAAATTCTCCACAGTAAGCAGCAATGCCTTTAATAATATGATCAATTGTCGGATAGAAGAGAAATGTAAAAACTAACCAATCATAAGTAGTTTATCGCTTTTCTTTCAAACACTACTCTAAGGGGCGAATTTGGTAATTATAGACTGATTTGTTCAAAATTTATAACCCTACAGGCGATACGTAACATCCATCGGGGATCTGACGCCGTGTGGTTTTGTAGAAATTTCATAACTTTTTTACGGCACTGCTGCTGGTCTCTTCAGGTTAGTTATTATTCTGCCCTGAAGACTGAGGTAGAAGATTCGATCGAAATACTGGTAAATTTCTATCAGACGATTTGATGTCAACATTTAAGAAACAAGTGAAGCCGTGAATCCTCAAATTAGTTTAGAGACCTTTTAATGTTGTAGCGTACTGAAAACAAGACATTTGATTTTTTTTGCAGACATTTAAAAGAACGAGGTAAACTATTGCTTATTTTTGCTCTTTCAGGATTAAAACGGAGTGACTCTCGAATATACGTTACTTAGAATCCTTTTGAATTAAGTCTACTGAGAAGGATTTCATCATGTATTTCATAAAACCTCTAAGCGTCTTGAATATTTCGTTTTTCTTTAATTTAATCTGGTTACATACGTCCAAAAGTAACGCATCATAACAAGAAAAGTTATTCCAGAATTTTACCCTTCCTTATACTTCAGTTCTGATCAGTAATTCACTTTAAGCGGACAGCGCTCCGGAAATGGTTGTTAAGTTTCCTAAATGTTACATTGCAGAATTCCGACTCTATGAGCTTTGCCTTGTTACCACTTTCCTCTTTTGGGATCTAGATGGGAAAAGTTAATTAAAAATGTCACTTCACGCCCACACCTTAGTTCTTCTATCGAAGCATTAAGAGTCCTAGAGAACTTCAGAAAATGAAGTTATGGGGACGGGAAACGTTTGCAGATATTTACTTCAGCGCGCCAAAAAATGGAAATTTTCATTACAGCGGAAATCTGAAAAGCTGCCACACGCTAGAAGTAGAATTCTCTTCCTGAACTCAAAAAAAAAAATGTTATCATTAAACATATTCAGACATTATTCCATATCAGAGGTTCAATTAAAATTAAAAGAATGTCCATCTCTCCTGTCATTTGTTTGTTTATTCTGTAAAGTAGCTTTGGTAACGAATGTAGAGTACCGTATTAGCAAACAAAGTGCTGTTTCCGATTAACTACCTTTACTTTAGCATGCAATGTAACGCCTCAGTCATGTTTGTTCATATCCAGAAAACGTGCGTCATTTTTTGTATTCTATGTAGGCGGCGGTGATGGTGGTGGTTGTGGTTTGTGGTTGCGACGTTAACGACAAGGGAAATGTTGTTAGTGTAATGTCAGTATTCCCACGCTCGTTGAGATTCCTGTTATAAAGATTTCCACGCCTCCGTTACACGACGGCTCGACACGATTACATTTCGTATCCTTATATTCCAGCATGTCAGTGAAAATAATGTAACATTATATTAGGTCACCGCCTCTTCCTGATTAGCAATTTCGCATTACCATATTGTAGGTCTAACCATCATTAGCCTGTCAGCCTGTTGTTAGCGAATGCAAATCAGGTAGTTCGGAGGTGCCGAACGCAAGACATTCCGCATCCTCATTTCCATGAAGGGTTTGTCCCATGTTTGCGGGTCACCATTCCCAGAGGAAATCAACATTACAGCGGGACGTTGTCCATCTGTGCACTACTTTTAATCAACTCTTTCTCGCGACTCTCAAGACGCTGGACTCTGCGTAAGCCATACTGAGTCAGCACATCTGGAATCTTCCCAAACGACACACCAAAACGACTGCGCACTTCAAGAATGAATGGGAATTTACTCTACGATGCTTTGAACAAAGTCAATGCATTGCATACAATACCGTCTGGAGGTACTATGTTGGAATTAAAAAGGATAAACTGGATATCTCTTCTGTTACAGCCCCCCTGTTGCATTTTTTCTTCAACCGAACTGAACTAGCATTACGACTTGTATTCCAGAAGTACTACGTTCGAATGAAGACCCAAAAAGATGGATAACTCGAATGACCTTGAGATCTGCGATCTTCTGCATTATTACGCAAAGTAAAGTGGTAATTCATTATCGACGTTTCGGGAAAACCTATCGGTCCTATCTTCCAGGGTCAAGAAATCCAAGAATGGCTTTGTTCGTGTTTGTCGTTATTTATAAACAGCTGCAACAACGTGGCGAATTTTGGTTCAGGATTGTGCTTTGAGATCACCGGTCTTGTGGGATGTTACGCAGAGTAAATTCGTAGTTAGTTACGGACGTAGCAACTAACTAACTAACTAACGATCTGCTGTGCGTAACATCCCAGAAGTGCGAAGATCTTATTTACGCCGCTGCGGAAGCCCGAAATCGTGTAAATTATTTTTTTCTTCGCCTTGTTTAAAACGACAAAGCATAGAACAGAGTAATCGGAATTGACTGCGTGAAGGCTTCGATGAAAATTGCACCCCTTGCACACTCCGTGTTACTCGCTTGCAATTAAATTGTATATCCTAAAGCAACAACTTCAGCGACGTAACAAAAAATCAAAACGTGGTTCATTTAAAACCAGCTTTGCTCTACCAGTTAGTTGTGACTCAGCACAAAAATACGTAACAAATAAACTTCAAATGTGAACACAAACTACACATTTTACTGAAAATTTCCTCTGTCAGTCACGATTCCATTCCTTTAATTAGTAGCTGCATTACCACTGAATCAAAGTTTCAGCCACTATGGCTCAGTCGTCATGACTGGGATGCGCTATACAAAAGGTGTTGTGCGGTGTAGCAGTAAGCATCTTGAATCGGTTAGGACCCTCACAGAGTGCCAGCGTAAGCCGTGATATAGCGTGCAGCCTTCCATTCCTTTATGCAAGTCTGCGAGAGCCTTGCCCTGGGCCTCGGACCTCGACCCAAACCGGACTGAAGGCAGAGAATAGCACTGGTGGCACTTGTTCGGGTATGCGTCATGTTATGTGGTAGGAATCTGAGGCTAAATAAAACACTTCCTATTTTCTCGGAATAAATATTTTTTTTTAAAGAAACTTTATTCGTAGTTTCATTCATCTTATGGTCGTTACAATTTTCTTTTGTAACAGTACGCAACGTTACGGAGTACCTTTACCCTCACCTTTACTGAAAGTGACGCTTTAGTCGAATATTACAAATTCATATCTTTGGGAATATGCATTATATTTCTCGTCTGTATTCCGACAGCAACGTCACAACATTAAGCAACAATGTCAAGAAATAATTACTTTGTTTTGTGGCATGGAAAAAATGGGCATTTTCAACTTTGCCTTTTATCAAGGAGTACCGGTCATTTTTAGGCCAAAGAGCGAGTACCGTAAAATCTTCAAAAATACTGCTCATAATAAACTTAGGAAATTAACAAAAAGTGTCATAGAGATTGGTTTGCGAGTTGACTAGCAAACTAAGATAAGAATGTACGTGCACGTTTTGCGGTGAGTTGAGGATTTAATTAAAGAACTAGCTTGGTGGGGAGGTTTCGGTCGGGATCCGGAAAAAGACACAGATTTGATAACGTCGGTGGTTTTCATGTGGTGCCCGATGTCTACGTACGTTGTCTCAACCTCAAAATAGTATCATTGTTCTTACAGAGTGTAACAAAAGTTAATTCAAAGATTGTATAGAAATGTATATGAACGGCAACACGTACTAATGGCTGATTATAAACAGATCGCCTTCCATTCAGGCTAGAATAAAAGAAATTCGAGTTTCGGTCGGTTGCTTTAAACTTCGAGTTCGGAGTGAACGTTTCTCGCGTTGGGTTAAGTATAATTATCGAACAGAAATTTATTTCTCAAAAACAACGGGGTGGATTGTAGATTTCAACAACCTTTCCCAGTCTGATGAACGCAACTTACTTACTTACTCACTCTATGGAGCAGAGTCCTTCTTGAGAAGCTAACAGGTTCTCAGCTAGTTAAGAAATTCTCCGCATAATTATGGAACCGGAAGGTTCAATACCGCGTTTACAGAGCCCGCCACTTCTCCCTATTATGACGCAGATCAATCCAGTCCACCCCCCCCCCCATCCCACTTCCTGAAGTTCCATTTTAATATTATCCTCCCATCTAAGCTTGGGTCCTCCAAGTAGTGTCTTTCTCTCGGGTTTCCACGCCAAAACCCTGTATGCACTTTTCCTCTTCCACATTCTTGCTGCATGCCACGCCCATCTCATTCTTTTCGATTTGATCAACCGAATAATATTTGGTAAAGAGTACAGACGAGTAAGCCCCTCACTATGTAGTTTCCTCCACTCCCCTGTTATCTCGTCCCTCTTAAGCCCAAATATGTTCCTCAGCACCATATTTTCAAAAACCCTCAGCCTACGTTCTTTCCTCAATGTGAGCGACCACGTTTCACACCCATACAAAACAACGGGCAAAGTTATATTTCTGTATATAATAATCTTTATATTTTTGGGTAGCAAACTGGAAGACAAAATTCTGCACCGAATGATAGCAAGCTCTTAATTTCCTTAATAGAATTTTAATTTGTTAAGGTTGTTCCCAAATATTTGAACTCTTCCACCCTTTAATGAATGCAAGCAGCCGCTAATTTTCAAAAGCGGACACTTTACAGAGATTTGAACACTGTTCCCACTGAACCACTTGTCATTTCTTCACTGCATCTAATTAGCAGCTCAACGCTGATTCTATTTGGCCGTGGATTACTGCGATAAGCAGGAAGACTCACCTCATTCCAGTGTTCTCGGCGGCCACTTGTCCGACTACACACAAAACTGTTTTGTTCCTACGGTTTAATATTTTACTCCTGTATTTCTCAGCCTATTTTCTGCGGAACCTCCTTAGGCGTTACGCAAGATATCTTGAAATAAATACAAAAAAATTCTAAAATTTCTCGAAAAATTTTCAGATATCCCGAAAAATAGCACGAGAATAATTTTTCCTTAAGTAGCAATAGAGGTAAAATCTCCATACCCTAACAAGGGTCTCTTTGTTTTCTGGCTTCTGACACTTTACTAGTTAGAGATTCTTCGGGATGAGAAAAATTATGTTAGGGGTCCTCCATAGAGAAACCCGGGAAAGACTGGTGTGTGCAGTAGAATGATTTTAAATAGTTATGTTTAAAGTAAGAAAACATTAACAATTTTGAAAAATGTTCAGCCATCGAATTCCTGAAAGACTAATATCCGGTCGCTCTAGTCTGTCTTTAGATTTTGTGATTGCATATGTTGTGCTATCTCATTTAGTGTTCGAGGCAAGTGTGCTATGAAAAATGCGTCCGTTGTTTTCTCTCTTTACTGGTGGTAAGCCGAACATGTTAGCTTATTATGAACACACTGTACTTGTATTTGTAACTCCTAAGTTTATTTCTGAGGAAGAAAGTCTTTTAACTTAAAGCTTCCTATAGGCTCACTCACAACAAGCATAAACCAAGATAGTAGCCAAATATTTCATCTCCAATATTTTCCACGTCCTTGCTAAATGGACATTTATATTAACCCTTGCCATTCAGTCAATTCTACATTACCCCGACACTTAAAACACGCGTAGTTATTGAAAAACAAATGACTCTCAAAATTACTTTACAAATTTCATATGTATTGCACAGGATATCGAACTATTTTCATATATGAAGCATAAATTTTTAATTTGAATTTTAAAATTTTCGGACGTAATGAATTTTATTCTATTTCCTTAAGACGGTTTCTTTAACATAGTGCCATAACTGCACCCTGTGTTCAACCAACAGCGAATTCATAATTACTCTCTTCTGTTTCTTCTTCTCTTCTATACTATGTCACATTTATTACAACGAAAACATTGTTTCAAGCAACAAGAATGAAATTGCTTGCTCGAAGATAGAAATTCCTGCAACTAACTACCAGTCTTCGCATCATTCTACTTAAAAATAGTCAACTCCTAGACTTAACATTTAGGCTTTCCGAATATGAATTCATTTAAAATTAACAGTCTAAAAGTCAGGATCGCCTCATTCTGCTAAGGTACATCCTCCTATCGCGGTCTCTTGTAATTGCATTCCATGTTGTTGATTATTGCTTGGGACGGACTCTCTAAGAGAAATCGAGCATGACTCCGCATAAGTATTCTGTGACCACTTCAGCATTCTCATACACCACTGCATGACGGCCCTCGGACGTGGTCAGCTACAGACTTCGAATTCCACTGGTGAAGGAAATGTTTAGTACAAAAATCCTTTAAACAAAGTTACGGCCAATTTTGACGTTCGTAGTGCCGTGCATCGTAATATATTTTTATAGTAAAATCAGCCAGATGCATCAAAGTCTCAAATTTATTTTATTTTATTGTAATGCGATTCCATCTATTGTTGTAATTTGTTGTCATATGTTGTCTATTGGCATATGATCCAACCAACAGTAGACAACAAATTACAACAAGAGATAGAATCGCATTACAACAAACTCAACAAAAAGTTAGACTGCCTACAACATAAACAAAGCAGGAAAGCAGTTCCAACTCTTTCCCGCTAGCAAGCAGTCGTCAGTATCTGTTTGACATACGCCTGTTGCTGTATGTACAGTCTTTAAATGCTGATGATGGACGGAAAACCTTCCGAAATATTAAGCATGTAGAGTGTTACTCCAATAAAATAAATTTGAGACATTGATGCTTCCTGTTGATTTGAGTATAGAAAGTTAAAGCAATTTGACTTTAACGTACTTACACATATATCAGATGTGGAAATCACTGGTACAGGAAAGTAATTCAAAATGTCAAACCTAACCAAAACTTGATAACTTCCTGAAGGAGATACAATATCTGACTCCACCTTGTAGTCCCTGCAACCCAGGTACAGTACATCCACAACTTCTTTCTCTAAGGTCCATTTAAACAAGCCGTAAATTAGGTTACATAAAGATACTGATTCAGCGACTTTGGCCGACGTATGGTATACTGCGAGACTGTAAGATGCTAAGGAGTTACAAGTACTTACGTATTCGGGAACAGACGGCCGTAAATTGAACACACGACTTTAGCGTTCCCATTGACGAACGAGAAACGACATGCAGAAGTAGAGTGACTATGCTTGTTGTCAGGGTAACAGCTTGAAGCACAAGACAATGAAACTTAACTAACCTGCAGGGTCGCCAAAGTCAAATGGGGGTACGATACCTCCAAAATTAAACTCTCCTTATTTATAGCGCGCAGCATCGCAATTTGATCCACGGGGTTCAATTCTTTGAAAAAAACTTATTCCGACACCCGTCGTCTTATAACAGCTTCAATTGTATAAAGCAACATAATTTACACTCACAACATTAATATCCGATATCTGACACTGATTCCTAGTAGAGTACTGGAAGCCATATTTAGATCACCACTAAAATATTTTATCATGAACGGTCACACGAAACTACAATGCACTAAGTCTGTAACCACAATCAAGGACGCTTGCCTACTTTCTGACTGAAGACAGCTTAAAACGTTCCAAGCGGTACCATTCGGTACTACAAACGGTATAACATCACATGTTCTGACGGCTTGAGAAATTAACTGTTTCTCGCAGTCATTTTCATTTGTGCTGCATTACAGATAGCCTTGGTGTTGGTTAATGAGAAGAAATTTTGTACAAACCTTAACAATTTCAGTTTTCTTAACGCAGTCTTACTATGAATTTGGTAGAAGCTGCTGTGCGTAGCGATACAATAAACTGAGAATCACATGTGAAGATACGAATGTTAGATTCATTACTGCGGACCGTGTCGTATGAAAGTCCTTGGAAACTAAACAAGCAAAGTGCCAAATATTAAGATTATTCGTTTGACCTGAAATTGTTGTAGAAGAAAAATACAGAAGGTAAACCGTAGTCTGATGTAGCCCAACAAAGTATTTCAATTGGCCCAATGAAACCTATTAATTTTACAAAGACATTTATTCGAAATACGAACTTACTGTTTGCGAGTACATCACAAATATTACGTCATTAATGGTGGGATGAAGACAATATTAAGGAAAAGGACATGTCTGGAAATGTATCTCTATTAAAACTTTCAAATTCACATTACTTACACTTAATTTCTTCTGTGTACAATCTGGAAGCATATATTGTAAATATACAGACTTTTGTGTTGATAATACTTTGTGGTCCTTAAAAGTTATCTAACTGCATAAGACACAAACCTACTGCTGCTTTACACACAGCAACTTGCGTATTACTCATTCCTCAGCTCAAAGTATTTTGTTTACTTCACTGTCATCGCCATTGCTATAATCATGATTGATATTAAAGTTGTTTTACGATGTTATGCCACAAAACTAAAGTCATTCGGTGACCCCGGCTGTGCTCTGTTGCCCACACTGACTCTGCGGTGTCAGTGAAATTTTAATTTAGAAAAAATTTAATTTAAAAACTTATATCAGGATGATAAATAACGCAATCAATAAAAATAAACACATAAATTCTTGGCGTTCTGAACTTGAAAGCGCTGAAAGAAGAAAATAAAAAACACTTAAATTTTTGCCACCGTGCCTACTGTCAATTCACATTAGAATAACATTAATACAACAAATTCACAAAGTTAAATAATATACATTTGTCAGCAATAAGCCTAGCTTATTTGAATGCATTCTCAATAGTACAGTAATATATAGTTTAACTGACTATCTAAAATATAAGTTTTACTGAGTGTAGCTGGAAAATACTTTCCATAAGAGAAATTGAAAATTCATTACCCGAAAATGTTTGTTGAATTAAAAATAAAAGTATTTAATCGTGACTGTTTAAAGGTTGAACTCGTTTGCTAATCATTTAACGTAATTCATTTGTTGTGGTTCATTTAAGGCGCTGTCACTAGCTGAGACTGGACTTTGTTACAAAAAGTATTTCATTTGAAATTATCAAATTATGAAATTTCGCTTAGAGTTATCAAAGCTTTCAGCTAAGCCAATGCCACGTTAAGTTAGTCCACCTCTAGTACACGAACTGAAGTTAAGGAAGGTTGCTGCTCGAAGGAGAGAGTCTGCAACCGCCACGTCACGCTGCATCGCGGGGGTTGAACATGCGGTTCTGGCAAGTTTCCACGCACTGCAATAAACCAGCTGGTGGACAGACACAGCAACCACATTTCTCAGGCCGATAATAAACAATATTACACGAGACGCGTGTATGCTCCACACACACTCTTGGGATAACGACAGCACTCCACGCTAAAACAATGGAACTGAAGCAACATGACTTGAGGCGAACAATTTAAGAAAGCTGCAAATAAAGCAACAAAACTTCACGGATAAAACTTTTAAAATTTACAATATTACATTACTCTTATAAACACATGGAAGAACATGATGTCACTCTACCATATACACAAGTATATCCGCACAGCGCCAATCCCAGTGGCCGCGCGGTCCAACGGGTGGGTATGAGTCCGCTCGCTTCAAGGGCTTGTGGGTTCGAATCCCGCTGGAAACATGGATGTCTCTCTCTAGGGAGCTTTGTTTGATGTCAGGTAGTGGCATGTGCGACGGCCCTATCACTCGTCCCGAGGAGTCCTACCGACTGTGGTGTGCCTCAGTGTAATCGTGTGTTCTCGACAATGAGGAAGCCCTGGCCCACTGGGAAATGAACGAAAAGGAAAATTTCCACACAGCAGTGAATCACACTCACAGTCAATGGTAGTTCATTGGCACCAACACGGACATAATCACGTATGACTACACTCACAAAATATGTGAATAAAAGTATAGCGATCTACATAGCAACACTGTGAGGAGGCTAACACTGCATGGCACTCACAAACAATACATACGAATAGAAGCATCACGTCTGTACACTCCTAGTAGCAACGAATGTCTGCTGTCAACACTCAAATATATAAAAGGAAAACAAGTACTCTACACCCATAAAGACTGAGGGCATAGAATATTACCCCTTTTTTTTAACAAAACAGACTAAAAAACTAGATCCGTCCATTACACTGTATAACGACGTCATTACACCTATCTGCAGGGATGGAAAGTAAAAGAACACAAATTTGTATGAAAAACAAACGCTTTTATTAATGCCGCATTTAAAAATAGAGACAGACTACAGCGCTGCATGTACAGTGGCCAGAAGGGCGTATCAGAAACACATGAGCCTCTATGATGTACAGCATTTGTGTTATTGACAGCGTTTATCAACTTGTGGGTCGCAAAACCTCCTCGATTGTAGCCTATTTCCAGAGCACCGTGAATCCACATTCCTTTTCAGGTCTTGCTCCACAATTCAAAATTTGAGGTCTTTTTTATCTCAAGTGCTGTTAGAGAGATATGTCAAATATGTTTCTTTATTATTGCGACGAATAATGTGTGATTTTATTTAAAACAGTCGCTGAGAGCGAGTTTTTTACTTTGGGAAATTAAGTGCATTCGCAATTAAACTGTGCTTTAAAGTACAAATATTATAATGTATTAAGTCCGTGAAATATTTTCAACGTAAGAGAGAAAGAGAACTGAGCTCTTCTGGGTCATTCTGCAGCTAGTAACGGTAATTTCTTGCGGACGTTTCTGGACAGCCTATTGGTCCTATCTTCTGGGGTCATTTATTGATAGTTTTTCCCGAAACTTCGGTAAGGAATTACCGCTACTCGCTGCATGACAACCCAGAAGAGCACAGTTCTCATTAACTTCGCGGTGGAAGACTGAAATCACGTTAAGAAAGAAAGCTTAAAAACCACTGCGATGGGAGTTGCGAATTGTACAGTCCAGTACACTCTGTTGCCTTACACAGCAGATAGCATCTATGAAGTTTTTTAAGTTTTAACAGCTGTGCATTTGCGTAAAACGGAATTTACAAGGAGCAAGTAGTCTTCAAACATTTTCCAAATTATGATAACTATTTTATGTATGTATGTATGCAGGTGTATATGTATGTATGTATGTATGTATGTATGTGTGTGTGTGTGTGTATGGGTGCATCCATGCATGTTTGTATTATGTATGTACGAGTATATATATATATATATATATATATATACATATATATATATATATAAGATGATTCTAAAAACGCTATAAACATATATAAAATGAGAGTCCTGTAAATTCACACACATGACATGCAGTTGTAACAATGTTCATATGGGGCCCTCAGCCGTGAACAGTATGACACTATACATGGCCGTAAAAATTATAGGCAAACCGAATACATTTTTTAATTATCGGTCGAAAATTGAAGCGCGTGGTTGAACTTTAAAAAACTGTGCGGGTATAATTGTTTTAAACAGAAGTTTTGTTTTGAAGAAAATCAGAAACCAGAACTATATCCCAAATTTTAGTACAAAAAAATTTGAGTTTTTGAGATGTGTTATTCTTTGCTTTCGCACTGCGTGCATCTTTTATTGGAACATCATGTCATCAGGAACGCCCATGCAATAATTTCTAATACATCATTTGACAAATAATTCCTTTACATTTGATTCCAGCATTACATGAATAATACGAAATAAATATATTTAACATACGTAACAATTTCATAAACGATTAAATCCATTTCAATGAGGCAGACCAATAAGTCATTTTTTGCCAATTGAAACGAGATGTTTTCACTGCACTTCGTAAGGAACGTTCTCTCTCTAAGAAAGAGTTCATTATTTCAGAAAACGGCACGGCAGTATTCTGTTGCTGACTGAGATCGTGGATTGTCTTCCATATCCGAGTTTCTAATCCAACTCCACATAAAAAAATATATGAACAACATTGCGAAAGAGAAAACCGAAGTTTTCAAATTAAAATAATAAATTTTGTCCCCATATATATGGGGACCGCGGTAGCACAGTGGTTAAGGAGCTGTGCTACAAATCGGGAGGTCGCTGGTTCGATTCCAGACAATGTCATTGCAATTTTTTATTGACATAATCCTTCCTATCGCACCTTGGCCCGGGGGTCGACTCAGCCTCCAACAGAAATGAGTACCAGGAGCATTTCCTGGGGGTAAAAGCGACCGGTGCGTAAGGCTGACAACCTTACCACCATCCTGGGCCATTGACACACAATCTGGGAACCCTAACTTCCTGAAACTCTCTGGACACCTCGGGACTCTAATGGGACTGATTTACCTCATATATACATTTAGACTCGAGGTGAACAGCATATATAAAATTGATTTTCCAACATGTCAAACCCATTTTTTTATGACTCACACTAGCTTCTGTACTGGCAGTAAGTTACCAAAATGTTTGCAATATATTAAAATTTTATTTTAAATTCTTCGTGGTAATATCGTAACATCCCTCAGTTCCCTTACGCGACTTATTGCACAGTTTTACAATAACACTCGAAACTACCTGCTGCCCAGTTGTTACCAAATCACCCTCCATTCATTTTCCTTCACTTTCCAAGTTATGGGCCATTTAAATACAGTCATTAAACAGTCAAATAAACAGTAAATAATAAAAGAAATTATTCCTAAAGTAAATGCTAAATAAATATTACCTACGTCACATCTCACAGCTGACGGTATGACACGCACTCTCCTATTCTCAGGGGATGAAACATGCTGCATGGTGCTGCAGATAGAGATGCAGTTGGCAGGTCGAATAACACTTCGAAGAATAAAAAGCAACATAGTGCTATACAAAAATGGAAGTTGTTTTCACGATTATAAATAAATGCAAGAAACCTCGTTTGTGATATGCATGCCGTAAGACTCACAACGTCAGTCGTCCGAGAAATAAACAGAAATACTTAAACTCCTCTTTTATAAAATTGGGCTGAAAGTAAATATGTTTTGAAGTCACTCGTGTGTACACCCCTTGTATAAGCGGTAAGGTTGTGTCCTCAGTAACAGGAGTTACAAGTTGAAGTGTACACTTTGTCTATTTACGGATCAGTAACTTTCAAAATTAGCCTACAAAATCGTAATGTTTCTCTACTAACCACAGTGAAATATGACTCGTACGAGTCCTGGAAAAAATGAATAATGAACTATAGAAAGAAAAAATGAGAAAAAAATTTTCCAATCTACAAACGAATCACTTCATTCGACTCTGTTCTGTCAACCAGCTTTGAAACTGTATTGGGATAAATAGTGGCTTTAAAAAGTTCACACTTTCCATTTTTTAGAGTACCAATCAGTTTTAAGAGAATTACGTCCATTTTTGCATAACTCAAACTATATTGTGTTTAGTTTCAGTGTAATTTAAGTCGTGTTAGAACTATAGGATAGCGAACAGTTTACGTTGCTTTCGTGAAAGGTGTACCTGTATTGCATCTGAATGACGATCTATGTATTGGACAACATTCTTAAAGGAAAATTTTATTTATTCAAGTAGACTAAGAAGTGTGACACTCATTCTTATCACGTGTTTTTTGCAGTATGAGAAGAGTGCAGCTTTTGCATACAAACATTTAATGTATCACCTTTTTTGGCGAAATAAATTAATACACTTTGCTTCCAGGGAAATATCACCTTCAGTATCAATTAAGGGTTAAATTAATTGTAGGCGTAGTTTCTTACGGTAAGTTCGAAATGGTAGCGAAATTATTTCGGTTCGTCATTTTTCCATTAAATTTTCATATGTAGTTTTGCTGGTTGCCTGAACTTGTGTACATGCTTCGGGACTGCCAGTTGCAAGCAGGTTGTATATTTCTGTTTGTTTCTGTCCCCTTCATAACGCCAACGCGTACTGTAACTACTTCATCACGTTCATGTTTGTAAAACAGGAAATTTGCTGAACTTAATTTACCGAATATTCTTCTTGTTCAACTTTCAGTCAAGTAAATCGTGATAAGTGTTTGGTGTCGCAACTTTCCTGTATTTCTTGTAAAACTTAAGTCCTTAAATGCGAACGCAGCCATGTGGCATGTCCCAGTCTTATTAGTTGTCAAATTCACTAAATTATGCCACTCGCTTCATAGAAACACTTTCGCGCATTTTACTTGCTGGAAACGTAAATACAATTCTGCTGAAACCCCGATATTTAGAAATTCACCAACAATACAACGAAATAATTAGGACATCAATTTAACTGCCGCTTGTCAGAACTATGGTGATGGCAGCGTAAATAAATGATATTAATATTATAAGCTGTAATGTGCTTCAATATTAATTCCTCTAGATGTAAAAATATATATGGCACTGCAGAAGGTGTGACTGAAATATATATAACATAATTACCCCTCTGTTTCACTGTAATATATGAGTGCCAAGCTTATATTCACTTCCATTTTAGGATTAATAATAAAATATAGATAGGCATAAATATATATATATATATATATATATATGCCGATGATGTTAATATACTGGGAGGAGGTATACATACCTTAAAGGAAAACGCAGAAGCTTTAGTAGCTGCTACTAGGGAGATTGGACTGGAAGTAAGTGCTGATAAAACTAAGTACATGGTCATGTCTCGAGATCAGAATACAGGAAAAAATCACTGTGTGAGGATTGATAATAGTACCTTCGAGAGGGTGGAAGAGTTTAAATATTTGGGAACAACTTTAACAATCCAAAATTCTATTCGGGAAGAAATAAAGAGTAGACTGAGGTCAGGAAATGCTT
>Ga0136643_10001610_pt1 | contig 27903 bp, 19 predicted proteins | sample TergutLab28metaG_FD_96883 | JGI IMG/M metagenome (GOLD analysis project Ga0136643, IMG submission 96883) | Labiotermes labralis P1 segment gut microbial communities from Petit-Saut dam, French Guiana - Lab288 P1 (version 3) (version 3) | ecosystem: Host-associated > Arthropoda: Insects >... | reverse complement strand
GTGGCCCAGAGGGTGGGTAAAGGTATAGCTCTACTCTTCCATGACCGCGGCACTAGAAGGGGGTGAGTGGTCAGCAGCACGCCCCGGCCGCACTTTACCCCCAGGAAAGACCCGGTACCCATTTTACAGGAGGCCCTCCAAGATTTAGTTTCTTAATTACCTAGTTGAGTAATAAATTAAATATTGTTGCAGAGATTGGATCATCTTGATGCACACCACATGAGACTGAGAATGGGTTAGAAGTAAGATTGTCTGTTTTCACACTTGCCTCCATGTTCTGAATTGTCATTTTCATTAATCGTACCAACTTGCTTGGTATCTTCAATTCCTGTAGTACCTGTATGGTTTTTTGTCTGTCAACAGAGTCAAAAGCTTGCTCAAAATCAATAAACAATACATGCATTCCAATGTTATATTCATAACATTTCTCTAATATTTGTTGCATTATAAATATGTTGTCCGCAGTTGACCTGTTTCTCCTAAACCCATACTGTTCTTGACACAACAAATCTTCTGCATATGTTTTTAATCTGTTATTTATTGCTGTTGCTAAGATCTCATATGTAATATTAAGAAGTGTGATTCCCCTATAATTGGAGTATTCAGATTTCTCTCTTTTCTTATATATTGGACATATTATTGACTTATTCCTTTCATTAGGCATGTTTTCAGATCTCTGTATATTAAGAATAAGTTCCTGTATTCTCTGGGTCATATGTGGACATGCAGCTTGTTTAACGCATGATTAGCACATATTAATTTGAGCATGTAAAACAAGTAGGTACAAACATAATTTACAAAAGTAAACTCAGACAAAGAAACAAATCACAAACTAGTGACAAGGTCATATCACATTCACATGACTTAAAACACACCTTCCTTTCTTCCTTCTGTCCTCAAATAATGAAGTGGCCCATCACCATGCTGTGTGTGTGTGCGCAAGCTCATGAATCCATTTGCTCATCTTAATACTCATTTGCAGTTTAAAACAAGGTATTAATGTACACAAAACTTGGTATCCTATGCCACTGGAGGTTACCTAGACACCATACCATTCAATTTCCTCCAATCAATAAAAACAACACAGCAGACACATAAGCCTGTGCTGAGGGAGGGACATGAAACATGATCTCCATATAGTATGCGCTTTTTTAACACAACTATTTCAGACTGGGAAGTAACAGCAAAATTGCCAAACAAAAATGTTCTTTCTCCTTTTACCACCAGAAACAGACAGTGAAATTTGGTATGAAGGTTGAATGTAAACATTCCCACACATAACCTAAGTATGATTTGTAAGGCAACACTTACAAGTATGGCAACAGTGTGAAATCCGGATTTAATATGAAACTAATATAACCTATACAAACTCTGTACTTAAGAAGTGTTTCTCAAAGAACAAAATAAAACAGCAGCAGAAGCAGCAGCAGTAACATTAGTAGTAGTAGTAGCAGCAGCAGCAGTAGTAGTAGTAGTGTTGGAGGCAGTGGTGGTGGTGGTGGTGGTAGTAGTAGTAGTAGTAACTAATGGCAAGGTTAATGAGTTCTGTTCAGAAATCTCTTATTTATATTCTTACTTCAAGACTAGGCATATGATAAAACCATTCATAAGGGACCATTGGTAAGGAAATGAGTGTCATATGAATACAAAGGCCTATTCATATGAAGGGTACACATTTTTCTAATGCATTCTTTCATGTTCTGTAAACCATAATGGTAGTGGTATTAATATATTTCAGATACAAATTTAAAGCTGTAGAAACAAACCGCCCCACAGATATAACACAGCACAGCCAGAAATCATTTGCCCTTATTTCTTATTACATATACAAAATAAGAAAGCATTTGTACAAATAAAACTTGTCTATCTCAGTGACATCAACATTTCTATTGAGTGTGAACACTCTGCACAATGGGCAGCTTAGAGACAAATGGAAAAGCATAGCAAAATAATGTTCATATCATGTTCCCAAGATGAAACATTCTGACAGATGGACAGACATCACCTCCCTTATACATGTTCATTCCATGTATTTTGCATAACAGAAGTACCAGACTCAAATGCTGTATAAAGTGTTTACTTGGTAATATTTTAGGAAAGTGAGAGAAGAGGGGTGAAGGAACTGTGAGTGTGTGTTACTTAATAACAGTGTCAACTGCTAAGATTATATAGCATTTGTGATGGATGGATGTATTAACTGTTCACCCTTGTGGCCTCAGAATCTAAGGATAGGTCTGCAGCCACTCGCCTGCTGGAATTGTGGGTTCAAATCCTGCCAGGGGCATGGATGTTTGTCTCTTGTGAGTCTTGTGTGTTGTCAGGTAGGAGTCTCTGAATTGGGCTGATCACTAGTACAGAGGAAACCTACCAAGTGTCATGTATCTGAGAGTAAGTGTGAAGCCTTGACAATGAAGAGGTCCTGGCCCACTAGAGGATGTCATGTGATGAAAATCATTACTTAATTAATGCATGAATAATGTGAAGCACTGCAGGAATTATAATGACAGGGAGAAAAATGCAGTACTCAGAGAACACCCTCTCCCAGTGCTGCTTTGTCCACTAAAAATACCACACGGGCTGGCATTGAATCTGGCCTTCCACAGTAAGAGGCCAGCCTCAGCCACAGCATGGCCCAAATCCTCTATGAATACACATGAAACTGTGCGTACGCACACATGTGACCACACATACATGCACATGCACACACAGTCATACTGAAGTGAAAATGTTACCATCCTACCACTGGGATATTATTAGCAGTCTAGTGTTAGTGAGGTAAAATGTAAAAAGGTAAAGTTGCCCCTGTGCATGCCATTATGAAATACAGGGGGGAAAAAATGTACAGCTCCATAAATTCTTAACCTTCTCACTAAATGGAGGTAGTGGTCAACTTCATGCCCCAGCTGCTGTGCCACATGGAAAACAACCCTGCTACCCAATGAACAGAAGACTGGGTAAACCACAGAGTTGAAGTGGGCGTTTTGGAGAAAAGAGTCATCTCTTGCACCGGCTGTGAATTGAAGCCTGTAGCCTAGTCACGTCATATTAAACTATGAATGCAAACTGCTCCTTCTGAATGAAGTTACTATTTCCATTATAATAATTTATCATGCCCTACAGACCATAATTTGGCTACTAAGGCTCACATGTTTGAACTTATGATATCAAAAACATTAAAAAGGCAAATTTCAGTCTTCCAATGTGACAGCAACAGCAGAACACGACACAGTGAGATAAAATACACTCTTTACAGGAGGAAAAACGAAGACAATCAGACAATCACCCAAATCCATTAACTTTTCAATGCTGACTTCAGTGCATTGTATGATCATGCACATATATAATGACTATAAATTCAAATTCCCTCTATCCCAGACAGTACTTGGATTGAAGCCCCAGTGTCAGTGAAGGGTTAAATTAATATATCATGCATTCTGACAATAATACCTATGATGAACATAAACCCTAATTCATACTAACATGTATGAATGCTATTTTTGAGAACATATTTTCCATTACACAATTTTTAAGATAAAATAGTTAATTTAAATTTCCTTGAAGACAGCTTCCTAATTTAATTTGACTATACACTACTTATCACCAACTTAAGATAGTTATAGTGGTGGTCCTTTATTGTCATGAGCTAAAAAGTCTGGGTAAATGGATCCAATGCTAAGGTAATGCAATGTAATACAAACAATAATGGTGGTGGCGATGGTGGTGGAGGTGATCAAAATAATGAAATAATAAGTGTTTCATAAATACATGCCTTCCTTCCATTTCTATTATTTTATGTCCATATAAAATTATGCCCCACCCCCTACCCCCACCCCAAACTGCATGAAGATGAAAGGTAGGTTGGGTGGAAATGGATGAATGGAATAATTCATATTCCTTCGTGTCCTTCATTGGGAATGTAAACTGAGTACGTAATTATTCTTGGAAAGCAGTAAATACAAATGCCAATATCTGTTACTAACAGTACTTTGGTCACTTACTCTCAGAAGGCATCTAACTTTACTTACTATGTAAAAGTAAAGTTTTGCATAAACAATATATAACAACGGCACAATGGAGGCATACACACAAAGCTCTACACATTTTAGGATTGGTACAGGATGAAAGTAGTAATCAGCTTCACACTCTAGGTGCCTTTACCCTGTTATCAACTAAAGGCTGATCACAACACAGTTCAGGATCTGACAGTGTAGGAAAAATTCCAAATTTGTGTACTGGTTTTTGAACCCTTGCTATCCAGTCACGTTACTGCTTGCACTACACTAGACACCTTAATAACCTAATATTTAATATGTTAAAACTTAATAACCTAACACTAGGTGAACAAGTAAAATAGATCGAAAACCTAACATTCCCCTTGAACTTGTATAACTCTCCCGCCATCCTACTTCCCTACATTCACTTCCACTCATCTAGCCCTTCAGTTCACTTTAATTATGATGACGATGAAGAATAATGACAATGATCACAAAATATTTCGCCAGCTATCAGCGATTTGGGCTTGTTAATATAGGCCAAAGGATGTAGGGGCCCTCCAGCTCCGTCATTCCCACAATCCACGGAACTTTCTGTGCATGACCTCTATCTAAATTGTAAAAACGTTATATGAAAGGCAAAACATTATTTACCAAAATACCCCGAAGTTTAAGACTCAATACCTAGAAATAAATATCACATACTCTCAGGTTAGTTCAGCTACTGGGATCAAAGTTTCGCCTGCTATAATTAAACTCCCACATTCATAATTGAATATTCACTGCCTCGAGTTACATAACGTCCTGTATGTACCAAAGCGTCTTCAAAAGACGCGCAGTGTCAAATTAACCTACAATTCGAAACTATGATGGTTTCCTTGTGAATTACCTGCCACAACAAAGCGCCAAAACGTTATCAGCCGAGCTGGAGAAAAGACGTACTTCTTGTAATGCACAATCCTTCCAGAATGTCACATACTGCACAGCACAACAACACAGACTCTTATTTTCCACGCCGCCTTTGTACATATCACACACGGACAATTACAACGCCCAAAAACACAGGTCAAAATTTCTTTCTCGGTTCTTCAGCTGTCTGCTATATTAGTCACTTGTCTGTAGTTCACGGTTATTAGCGTAAGAGTGCGTATGATTCAATGAAACACATGGTTAGAGTATGTGTGTGTGTGTGAGTTGAAAAGTTATAGGCAGCAGTTGAGTACATTTATTTAAGTAAAATGGAAAGTCCTGTTGCTCTTCCGCAAAAGAAATATTACAGGCAGCGTGCACATTCAAATCCTACTGCAGATCATTGCATTGAATAGTAAGTATTCTTATGTGAACACTCAATTTAAGATGTTTATACGGTCTTCACAAGTGCCTGTGCTAACTAAACTTCATGACATTACGGCATATGGGGGAGTGGACAAATAGCTCATTGCATGTTTAGCTTCTGCAGTGTATGGAATTGAGTAGTGAGATTCCCTTTCCGGACGCTTTACACCCCGAAGGAGATCCCCCATTACCTATTGAATAGGATGCTGGGTGGACCGTAGAGCCAGTCCGGTCGCTGTGGAGACATAAAAATGTCTTCTTGGAAGTGTGAACAGGATACATCCGTCGCCCAAACCAAAGGCTAGTCTTCGTACCAATTGCACTATCCCGGCTCCATAACCTAAATGTAAGATACAATTTTTTTCGTTTGCTTATGAAGCGCCATACACTCTTAACTTGTATTCTGTATTGCGGTAAACGGTATTATGGTAACATCGGGTAGATGGGTAAAGGATGTATAACTGTAATTTATTATTTTATTTGTATTGATTTAGTCATGTTAATAAATGTAACAAAATGTTGAAATAAATTTATGCTGATGTGTGACAACAATACTTTAGCAGAGCCAGAATTTTGAGTTCCACCTCATGATGTACATTTTACAGTCCACGAACTCCAGCAGATATGGACTGGTCTACTTTGTATCCAAATTATTTCACAAAAGGAAAATCTGATGGAGTCACGTCACCCAAAAAATCGGTTGAATTTTTAGATGTGGGATGTGGGTATGGTGGTTTACTTGGTAAGTGCCTGCATTATAAGTTACTGATTTACCTGTATGGGAGTTGGACAATGTATCTCATTTGCTTACAGTAGTCTAACACAGGAGTGGATAAATCTTCCAAAAATGTAGGTGCCACTGTAAAATTCAAGGCACCAGAGGGGTGACATGAAGCAAGTTCCTAACTGACTCCTACAATTATTAGGCAAAACTGTACAAAATTTAGTTATCACAGCAACCTGTTACCCAGGATTCATGCACCCCTGGCATAACACATGCTTGAAATGTTCAAAAGTAGATTCTCTTTTAACTGTAATGCTGAATAGTCTATTATAGGCCCAAAATTCCTATGATTGAAGGATATTTTGAATGGTGATTTCTTGAAGTTCTTGTGACTTCCATGTTATCGTTCCTAGGTACTTCCTTTACGCAGTAGCCTACTTAAGTAGGTTAACTGCAAATAAAAATTAACATAGGTAAAGAACAGAATGCCCAATATTTGTAAGTGAAATCTGTACTCATTTTTATGTTAGTGGTATAGGTAGAGTAGAATCGCTTCTCTTTAGTCTGACAGTGTTATTATTGTAAATAATTTCTTCAAATTTCTGCATAAATGACCATGGTCACCAGATAATTAGTCGAGTTTCAAGGTATAATTTGCTTGTAATTATAACATTATATTGCAGTTAAATAAATGTTCTTGTACAATGTGTTCAGTTCTCTTGGTATACTTATGATGCCTCCTGTCACTGGAATGGCATGCATACAAATTTTGTGTACATGGGTGTGTATGTTCATTTCTTGCATAGGTAGAACTATTTTGATTTTAAAGGTGACCAGTACTTAAGTTAAGCAGCTGTGCTGTAGGTTGTTGTTACTAGAACACCCTGACTTGGATTTCAGTTACTCTGTCACCAGTGTTTCCTGAAAACCTCATCCTTGGAATGGAGATCAGAGTCAAAGTGTCTAAATATGTGTTGGATCGTATTACTGCCCTAAGATCCCAACATCTAGGGGAATATCAGAACATTGCTTGTCTGCGTACAAATGCTATGAAATATCTCCCAAATTATTTTCATAAAGGGCAGGTATGTATGCTTTATGAACATACAGGTATTCTTGACATGTGTATAAAAGGAGATAAAGGCAAGAAATTAGGTTGTTCCTATGCTTAGTTAGCATCACACCATGAAGACACATGGGGATGTAGAAGTCTTGCTCTATGCATGCTTACCCTTGACACAAAATGGTGGTGAGTGGTTGTCTTCACACCCCAGCAACTTTATCCCCAGGGAAGGGAACTCCAATATCCATTGAATAAGAGGCTGAATGGATCCAGAACTGACTGACACATGCAAAAAAATATAATAAAAATCAGTACTGCTTACAGTTTCTAGCCAGGCTCTATGCTGACTGATTAAAGTAATGAAAGATTGTTCTCTGTGTCATATCTCCTGGCAGTGTTAGAATTGCAAGGAATCTTGGTTATTATCCTTAAAAGAGAGTATCTGATACCAGTATAATTACGAAAAATGTATTAGCTCTTGATACACCCTGAAGTTAATTTATTAAAAATACAGTATTATAAAGAGGACTAAAGAAATTATATTGTAAACTAGTAAGATCGTTGTTCTGAAAGTAAATGTAGTAAAATATTAAGTGATGATTATGCTTTGTCACAAGAATTTAAGTTACCTAATAAATTTTAGAAATTTGATAATGTTCGGGCATTTGAGAATGACATTTAAAAATTAATACACAGATGACAATATAAGGAGACTGATTTTGGGGAATTCTTGCTACAGTTAAGTTCAAAGTATTATTTTTTGTTATCTTCCATGACCTATCTAAATATAAAATTTTTTGGGTGGCCACAATTATATGCAGTGCCATCACTTTCTAAACATAAAGATCCATTATTTATATTATATAAAAAGTAAACCACCACAGAAACATGTGAATACTGCTGATTTTATCTTCCAGCAAGGAAAGCCTTGTATCAAGCTGTAAATTAACTTGTTTTGTGTGATTCTAAGTTCTTCCTGCAATGTTGAAGAAAATTTAAGTCTTCTGGGATATTATGCTGTGTCAGCCAGTAACTGCTTACCAGTCAACTTAGCAGAACATCCAAGAAGACTTATTTCTTGTCTTTTATCAGTGTTACACAAGTGAACCGAGAAAATTATAGTGAGGAACTTCATAAGTTTTGTTCTCTGGGTAATATTATTAAAGTAGGTATATCATGGAAGACGAGATGGACAAAACATCTAACACATGTATTGGAAAATAAAAAATATGGGAGCACAGCTTTGATCATGAAATGTGAAGGGAATAAATCACTTGGGAGACCTTGGCATAAGTGGGAGTTTAATAGTAAGCAAATGATATATAGGTGTGATCCAAGTTCAGCTGGCCTACTTGTGTAAACATGGTAATAATTTGTTATGTTCTATAAAGACAGGGAATTTATTTCCAGATGAATGACTATCAATTTTTCAACGAGTGTTCTGTAGCTTGGAGTGTATTATTAGCCTGATAATCTGAAACATTAACATTAATTAAGAAGGGCATTTAAGCAGATCTCAGGTGGTTTGGATAAAAGCAGCTGTGGATTGAGATTGTAGGAAATGCTGTAGAAGTTAGATTTCATATGGTTTCAAAGAAACAGATGATGTGACCAAGTAAAGATAGAGCAGAAACAGGCTTGAAACAGGTTCATAAGAAAGTGTGGAAATGACTATGCAACATTATGACCCAAAAAGTCAAAATTGTTGAGGATAATAATCCAAGCCTATGATTCAATAGTTTTCATATAACAGGGGAAGAGTGAGTTTAATTTGTTTTGTCTGATAACTTTTATTACCAGCATGGAGGCTTACTCAGTGGCCTTACATCCTGTTGATCTCTGCATGTATTTCATACAGTTATGATTCCCAACTAAAAGTTTGCTTGTATTTCTTGTCTTGCTTATGCATACTGACAGAATGGAAGGGGAAAATTGAGAAATGCCTGCAAAACTGTAGTCAGAAAACGTACACACAAGTACTTGTTTCTATACATATATATTTCAAATATCCAATAAGCTGGAACTTAATGGGGAGGGTCTGTTACAGATTTTTTTTTTAAGACACTACATTGGATGCCAGAATATGTTTTATGTTGTCTTGATTTGTGCATGGGTCACACAGTGCCCACCCTTCTGTATTCTGTTCTATTCTAGTTAGTTTGATTAATATTAGACATATATTGTAGGGCTTTTTCTTATTTCCTTCAAAGAAACTATATTGCAGACATGACATAAACAATAACTTACCACTAGTGTTGTTATTAGGCCTATTGTTATTTATGTGATTATGATTGTGGATAACTGGAAGAATTAAGGAGTTATAAATATGAATGCAATTATATTTAATGAATATTTACACATATTTTTATCCTAAATCATGCTGAAGTGTAAAGTACATCTGTATCATCCTTAGCAAGTTCATTTCTTTAAAGTTCATGACAGAAAGTATTTATTTTAGTATTAGCCAGTCATTACACATTAAGGCCTTTGAAAGCTAACAGTGTAACTTTACCATGCTGCCTGTGTTGTAATATTCAGATTAAAGGTAACAGAATGTCTAATTAGAGCTCATGTTTGAAATTGTGGCAGCATAGATTACTACCATTTTAGTGTCTTATTGTTATGAATTTCTTGATTAATTTTACATTCTTAAATATTATGTACTGTTGTAGCTGAAGAAGATGTTCTTCTTGTATCCAGATCCACATTTCAAGAAGGCAAAACACAAATGGCGAATAATTAATACACCATTATTAGCCGAATATGCATATGTGTTGGCAGAGAATGTAAGTACCATTCAGTCTTATGGCTCTCACATGTGTATTGTGTAATGAATGTCACCATTTTTTGTACCTGCTTTAGTTGCAAATGGAAGAAATTAGTAACTGTGTGTTTTCTCAGCTCTTTAAGCTATAGACCTTAAAGTATTTTAATATGTTCCAACTTCTGTGCATTAATCAGATCCATAATATATAAATAACCAACAAAATGCACTTCAATGTTTATGTTTTATTTTTTCCCCATTGTTCTCACCAGCAACACTCCACAGAGACTAAACCATTTTAACTCCCAAGATTTCAATAATTACCCATTAACCTTCATTTTTATTCCTTATATAATTTTAACTGAAATTATAATAATTTTTAATTGTTATGGAGTGACTGTGACACAGCTAACCACATTTGTACCTTTGTATTCTTGCAATTACAGTGGTGTATGCTAGAACGAACGTAATTGGTTTTAGAGCCTTGTTTGTTATAGCATCTGTTCATTCTAGCATACATTGAAATATATGTATTTAGGGGTAATCCGTACCAGGCCCACAGCCTAGAGCAAAGTTACCATCCAACACAACCATTTAAACATTCTTTCTTAACGTCTAAGTTAATTAGCTTTCTCACTCTGTTTTGCTGGCTCATGGCTACAATTATGTAGCAAAATAATTAAACAAGATATTTTCACTGCTAAAGGTGCAAATCAGCAGATAACTGAATTAACTGATAACTGAACCTTACAAACAATAACAAAGACGATGACTGATGCTCTAATCAAAGCGGGAAGGCCTGACACATTATGCATACGCACGTGCTACGTTGGCCAATAGTATTCCTCCGTGTTTGTTGTAGCATCCGGATTTTATTAATAAAAACTGTTCTTTGTAGCATTCATTCATTGTAGGATCATTCGTTGTAGCATACCACACTGTATATCACCACCCTGACAATGGCTGCAGTAGCAGCTGGAACATGTTGGTGAGAACATTGTGAATAAAGTACATCATGAACCGTGTATTTTGTTGGTTATTCATATATTACAGACCTTTAAATATTTGAAAATTTAGTTGAAAGACATGATCTTGCCTGTACTAAATATTATTTGTGGCAGCAAGGAATTGAGAAGGTTTGAGGAAGATTGGTAAGGGCATTGCCCCAAAATGGGCTGAAGTTCCATAGATAAAGAAGAGGCACTATTATTGACCTGATGGCTGGTAAAGACTTCAAGGGTCATTGAAATGAAAACAACAGAATTTTGTCAGTTCACACGAAGGACTTCATTATATATACATTTTACAGAATCACCGTTTCTTATGAGTAAGAATGTGAGCAAATGTAACTGCGATATTCAGTGCTTTAGCTACACAATATTGTTTAAAATGTGTGCCATAATATTGTATCCTGCATATGCTGCAGATATTTTTCATTGTTGTGTGGGTTTCTTGTAAATGTTCTGTCACTGCTGTTGGTACAGAGAAGTCTTCTACTTCAGAGACATCCAGAAATTAATTTTTATAGGAAATATGCCTTCAGAGTATCAACCAAAAAAAATTACTGAAGATTCCTTTTTACTTGTTTCAAGAATATGCTGTCTTTAAAATACTTGTCTTTTCCAGTAATGTAACTTAGTTCTGTGGTACTGTAACGTGGTGCAGCGGTCGTCCTAACCACTGACACCATTACCTAGAAAGGGTGTTCGCTGCCACCACTCTGGACATTACTATGACGTATTTCTACTATACTGTATAATATATTCTATGACACTACAACATATTACATAAATATACAACACTAAAGAAGGTACAATAACCCAATTAATTCTAAGGCACAGCATAGGGTGCTTCTCCAACAAAAAGATTAAAATTTCCTATGAAGGAATTTCCATAAGGAAAGTCTGATCACCTCAAATAAAACCATATATAATCCGAATCATTTCTACACTTCAATTTGGTACGGAACAACTTAACCACGCTTACCTGGCGCAATAATGAGCAACAAAGCCCACATCTTATAAATTTTGCTCCTTCTCTGCTCCCCCAGGTGTCGGTCGTTACCAAAGGTTCAATAAAGACTCTTTCTTGTCGCTTTACAAAACCACACCACGCTTCTCAGCCAGAGTCACCATTTCCTGCATTCATCTAGCAACAGTTTTCTGCAGCTTCAACTATTTGCTGTTGCTATGTGAATGATAGGTGATCTGACCTTCCTGTTTGTTTGACTGGGAGATGCACCCAGCTGTCCTTAAAATGCTACCAACATATATGAAATATATAACGTGAAATGAAATAGAATAAAATAAAGTGTTCTGTACAAGGCACTACAGTACTTATTGTCAGTGATGTCACTAGTAAGATGGAAACCATTCCCCTTAAATTTTCTTTCTCTTATTTTTTTATACTTGAATCAGTTTAACTGTTTTGAATTTAATAATATTCATATCAGAGTGTAAGTGTGTATTGAATGATTGGGTTGATGATAGGTTCCCATAATGGGATTCTGTGAATGTGGTAATGCACCTTCAGTGTCAAGAAAGCAGGGAACCACTTGAGTATGTGAATGGCTGTTGGCTTCCCAGGAAAGACGTGTTGATTACTGAATTGTGGGACTCATATTAGTTTTTCATAACTAAGTGATAGAGTGTACTGCATTCATTTCTAGGCTCTTGTGTACACTGTAACAGATGTAGAGGATCTACATGAGTGGATGGTGAAACATTTTCTAGAACATCCTTTGTTTGTTCGTGTAGGTGAAGAAGATTTGGTAAGTACAGAGCTGAAATGTATGATTCTGGGTTCACTGAGAATGCTTGTCACAGCAAAAGTTTAATGATTTAAATTCAGATATTCTTGCTTATACAGAAGTATCCTTCCAGAACATCCCAGAGTTCATTGCCAACTAGATATTAACTGCTGCTAGTATGCTACTTGCCATTCCCAGTGGGCATGCAATTTTAAGGTGTAGGTATGAAGCTGCTTGGTTGCTGGGATCAGAGGTTGAAATCCTGCTGAGGGCAAGAGTGTTTGTTTGTTGTGTTTGTTTTGTGTTGTGTAGGTGGTGGCTTCTGCAACAGGCTGGTTACTCATTCAGGGACAACCTACTAGGTTTGTGTGTGTGTGATCTAGAAACCTTAACAATGAGGCAGCCTAGGCCCGAGTTGGGCTGTTGCACCTTGAAAAAATGCTACTCCTTCATCCACACCACCAACATATGTTTCCCAACTGCTGATCCATAGGTCATTGCAAGTGCAGGCAACAGAGAGAAAGAGAGAAAAAGAGTGTGTACGCAACTGTCCATTCTTTTTTTTAGCTGTAACTCTTTAGGAAATGAAGGTAGAATTTTTGCAGTACTCTAGGGTGATGAGGGATGTACCATGCGAAATACTCATATAATCAGAACCAGTTTATAGGAACTTGGTCGAAACTCAGGAAAGGTGTCAGGCCATCTACGGCTGACGGAATTTGATGCTTGCATTGATTGCATATATTAGTAATGAGACTGGTAGCTCTTTTCTTCCTTAGAGTCTCATAAAAATAAGTGTGTATACTGTGTACATTAGTGGCCAGGACATCATATTCGGTATAGCAGCTTGCTACTGGCTGGACAGTCCAGGGATCAAATCGTGATGGGAGGTGAGATTTTCTGTGCCATCCAGATCATCCCTGAGTCCCACCCAGCCTCCTTGACAATGGGTACCGGGTCTTTCTCGGGGCTAAAGCAGCTAGAGTGTGGTGCTGACCACCCATCTCCTAGTGCTGAGTGGCAAATGGGTTGGAGCTATACCACATCCTCCCCTATGTGCTGCATGGCTATGTCATGGGATGACCCTTAGCTTTACTTTTTACAGTACCAGTCAATGGAAATCCCATATGTGATGATGTTTTTCCTTCACTAATAACCCAGGACTGGCAAGATATGAGGTCTGTAAACACAGTTTTATTTATTTGTTAATGCATTTAGAGTGATAAAAGTGTTACATGTAACTACTTTATGTAAATAAGAATCCTTCACTAACAGAATGACAGACAAATATAGTATGGAAGGCATCTTCAGTTATTACTGTTATTCCTTTTGTTTTGAGGTTTCATACTAACATTTTTGATCATCTGACATTTCCATTGCAGTCTTATCATTCATGTCCATACCTCTCCAGACTAACTCCAAGGCCCTCCCAGCATCTAGCTCTCCCTCTCTCTTTTTGGGGGGGGAGGGGGGTAAAGCAGCCATGGCATAGTGTTGACCACCTACCCCAATCTAGTGCTGAGGTTAAAGAAAGGGTAGAACCATACTTCTACCCCTCTGTGCCTTCATGGCATCTTATGAAGTGAACTTTACTTGTACTTCTATTGTGATTTTGTGCAAAGTGACATTCTGACATTCCTTCAGAATAGTTTATGTATAAGAACAACATATGGGCAGTACCTTTATATTTTCCCATACCAGAGTTTTTTTTTTTTTTGGGGGGGGGGGGCTTATTTTCATAAAGGTTAATTTGTGGTAGGTACGACTAAGAGACGCAAATAAATAAATAAGTGGTGGAAAATGTTTAAACAGTACTCAAATGGCGTCTGTGTGGATTTTTGAACATCTGCATCTGAACTGACAGTGCAGTTACTATCCTCAATGGAGAACATATACATTTGTGTACTATTTTTTTATTTTTTTGCAGAGAAGTTTGTTATTTATGGAGACAGACTGTTAGTAGCAGTCGGTATTAGAATCCAGCATTTTCTGTAGAAAAATAACTACCTCTTGTGTGTTTTAGAACCTGGATCCATTGGTAGAGAAGCTGTATGATAGCACAGAAGAAGGACATAAAGTGACACGCAACAATGGTCGTAAATTTTTGGCTGTGTTCAGGAGGGTCTCAGACCCTTTCGAAAAAAGTGATGTGTCCTGTTAGGTAAGTAAATGTTATTATTTAAATTGCAGATATTACACGGCCATTTACATCTTGTAAAAGTCTGGGTTGACACATGGACCATATTCTGCTCACTTAAGATTTATTTATACTTTCAAAATCAGTAATGCAGATTTCTGTGTTTGATTGGGTATATCACATCCCTGGATCCTTGTGTACCTCTGCACGCATGTTATATAGCTATGGAGATCTTATGCTGTCGTTTGTACCATGCTGTTACTCTGGGGAAGGATACAGACAAAACAATAAATCTAATGTCCACACTAGTTCTAAAATAAAATAATAAACTGTCTTCTTCAGATCAGATGTGCACTGTGACCAAACAAAGTGATTATGGTCTTTAATGGGGGGGTTGAACATAAATATTTTGCTGGGAACTAGAAAGAGTATACTCATCATCAAGTATCATACCAAGATTTCATTAATTCGATTTGCACAGGACTGGACAGGTGCCAAATTGTTGATTATTCCAAATTATGAGATGATATGCATACAGACCTAAGATCATATATGTAATTTTTTTTGTTGCTGGTCCTATACTTGGTCTGTACAACTAATGAGAGGAGTCTTCCAGTTGGATACGCCATTCATCTGGTGGTTTAGGGTCATTAGGGCCCTCTTCTTTGTTTTCTGGAGTAGGGGACAAGGAACCAGGAAGTATCACAGTAGTGATTTACAGACATTTATGGAGGCCTTTTTTGAACATGTCATCAAGATTTGCCTGTTCCATTGACAAAGCTTATTTCTGGTAAAAAGCAAAACATCTGTAATTGGGACTATGTTACTCAAGTGCCAGTTTATCAGGATGTTGTGCATAAGTAAAGTAATTTTGCCTGTTTGGGACTTAATCATAAAAGTTAAAATTTACACATTTCGAAGTTGAAATGTACAAGTTACAGTCTTTTCAAAAGGTCACTGTCTTTATTTTATCATTTGAAAAATGTCAATATATATTGATACCTCAGATAGTACAGAGACTAGTCTGTAGGCTGGATGAATGAAGAACCAGTGTTTGCTTCTTGGCACGAATAGAGACTTCTCTCTTCTCTGTGGCATTCAGACCAGCTCTGGGACACATACACCTCCTGTCTAATTGGTATAAAAGAGGTGTGAAGTTAACCACTGACCTTCATTTGGTGCCACCACTGAGAATGCACAAAATGGTACTGACTTAAGCACAGGAATTACTTTGCCAGTGTTGCCACTTATTTACTTACTTACTCCATGGTGCAGAGTCCTTGAGAAGCTAACTGGTTTGCAGCTAGTCAAGAAATTCCCCGCATTTTATGGAACCCGAAAGTTCATTACCGTACTCACAAGTGTCCGCCACCTGTCCCTATCCTGGGCCAACCCAATCCAGTCCACATACCCACATCTCACCTCCTAGAGATCCATCCTAATATTATTGTGCCAGTATTGCCACACAAATATTAAATACAGTAACTCTCTGCTGTGTTCTCACTGCAGTTTTTCCTTTGCCTTTCTATATATTATGTATCTTACTTCTGTCACTTGGCAGCATCTTATAATTGGGAACTTTCTTTATAATTCTATCGCAGTCCTAATGCTGTGCTGCAATAAATATGTAAACAAGGAATTGTGCAATTCAGAAAATACTTTAAATTGGACTTGCTCCTATTTTAAATATAAATTTGTCTCATAGCTATAGAAATAGATATCACTAGTCATATCAGGCAAATTAAAAATACAAAAGAAAATTGTAATGATAAGTAATTTTAAACATTTTCGTTATATGTAATTGAGATCTTGACTTCACAGTTTTGTATGTGTGAAATTGGATGGGAAAAACAAATATAGGAAGCAGGTAATCTGTATTTTAAGATGAAGGTTTAGTTAGGATCCAAAAGGTGAATATTGAGACCCTGAAGAATATTTATGAAATTACAGGTGACTTTACAATGATGTGTGGTGTACAGTGATGGGACTATATAACAGGCTGAATTCGCAAGAGGCATAATGCACACGTATTTTATGGTGTACTGACCTGACGTGAAGAATCATAGAAAATCCTGTATAGTAGAGCTACTGAAGTGAGACCAAATACTCCATGTATCATCAGCTGGATCCTAAGCCAACTTCTGTCACACTGAAATGGAGGCAGTACTTTCCTGTGAAATGTTGGAACATACACGTTTTCTTAGACATGTGGAACCTGGAAGACTATGAATTGTGCTATGTTATTGTTAAATAAATTTTATAATTGGTCAGGAAGAGTGTGGGCCTTTTCTGTTACATCTGTTGCATGGACCAGAGGTGTTTTGAACTAAGGACCTTTATGCAGGGATATTGCTACTGCATGTTACCTGCAATTCATGAATGTTCCTAGTCTCCGTGATCCAGATATCCTGTTAGGACGGTACGTCGGTCACTTTCCTAGATGCTACCCGTGACGGCAACCCACAGATGTATAAACTGTCTGATAATCGATTGTGCTTGCAATGACTTAGCATTCATGGAAATCTGACATGAAACCGTCCCTTGTACGCATGCTGGTAGAAATGTCTTTTTCCAGTGAGGCACTCGTACGAAACATGGTGCGAATGTTGCACACTTCACTCGAAGAGGGTCCTGTTTCTCTGCCGCATCGTTAGATCTGTATCATGTTGTCTTCTGTGACCGGTATATCATCCGTGATTTGATTAACTCGTCAGTAGCACAGGTGGCACCATTGTGCTCCCGTGGGAGCTGTCTTGTGTAATTGTGACGGTAAGAAACGATGAAGGAAGATGATGATGGCTGATCAGTTTCGGAAAGTAGAACAATATTCGCCAAAATCGTCACCCAGAGGGGCTCGGTCCCCTGTTGTTTCACGTCAGGATTCTACAGGAACATTAAAAACGACGATCTCCTTAGGGAAAAACCCATCCATTGTCCATAGTGGACCCTTCTACTTGATGAAAGAACCGCCAGGTAAGCCGTTTGAATGGGGAGCAACCGTTGCAATTTACATCATTCTTGGCTTTTCATATTTGATTAGTAATTCTTGGGGGCGATACGTGATATGGTTTAGAATTATTATTGTTCTAAATCGGGGCATGACAAAGTATGTTTGAATTTATGAGCCAGTGTAGAAATATAGAAACAATTTTTTTTTCAGAGTAATGTTTCAACGACTGACGAACTTAAACCTCCTATTGCTGGTGTTGTGTCTAATAAGTCACAGAATACTTTTACACATTGAGGATGCTCTTCCAATTTTATACCACGATATTTTGGTCAAAATTAGAATGTAAACCATATAAAATCGAAATGAAAAATCGGGAATCTTTAAAATTCATTGAAATGCACGCTGAAAAGTACGCGTATAAACTGTCATAACGAACATGTCATGCAACTGCACTAGTATTCATCTTAATTGCTGTCACTTTATGGTCATAATGCACATGACACCTGGCCACTACCAACTGCTGAAGGTACAGTAACTACCCCATCAAGTCATGCTGCGATTATGTGTTGTTACATCCTTGGCACCAGTTGCTGCAGAGGGCCTTGGAGTTCCTTCCATGTATTTTCGCATTACACTAAACTGATAATGGTAGTTAGATTATTTGTTGGTGACAATGAGCAACCTGTGTAGTAGAAGTACTTCTTGAGCTGGAATTTCTGAAAACGAGAAAGTAAAACCACACGTAAATTTGTATTACATTCTTCTGAAATTATGATTGCGATGACAAATTATGTGCTCTTCATGGCAGTCTGGTGCCTGGAATGTTTTTATCCCTGTTCGAAGGTTTATCTTCTGTGTATCTACATAGACTTTGCCAGGTACCTGTACAGTATTTATTTGAGCCCTTACAGTAGCCACATGTTGGCAGAAGTTTGGCTTGTTTAGCAGGCTGAATCAGAACCTCACAGGCTGAAAAGTAAGACACACCTTCCAAAATTACATTCATTGACCTATAAAAGAATAGCCAACAGTATAATCATCCCTTGATTGTGAACTTTAGGTCGAATGGTAGTGGGGGTTACAGTTGGGGTAACCTCCTTATTCCCGTGTTTCACTGGGTGTTTAGAGAAAATAACAGGGAGAAAAGGTGTGGCATATTGTTGAGTTATTGCAGGGAAGGTGTGTTATTTTTAATAACATTCATAACAACGCTTTAATTCTTACAATAAGAAGCACAATTATTTCTTTAATAACAGGTGTAAAGTCTTCTGTTGACATTTTTATATACCATCTACAAATTGTAACACCACTAATTAGGGTGTTTCTTCAGTTAGCATGCCGAAGCACTTCTTTTCCTTACCCATAACTTCAATTACATCTTGTAAGCTATACGTGTGAAAAAAATGTGTGGTGGTGCCACTGTTGCCAACAAGTTGCTTTTTTCCGGTCTGTTCTGATTTTACTGACATTGCTCATTATCAGCCAACTGTGGTAGAATTCTGCTGTCATGGTGGCGGTTGTGACATGTGGAAGTATCTGTATAATGTAACAGGTTTTAATGTGTGATTGCTAGTTTTGTTGGTGCCTGCGTTATTGGAACAAATGTATAATGATGTAATAGGTTACACCCCTGCTAACAATGGACTGTTTGCAGCTGAACACATCAAAGGAGTCCTATATATGTAATAGGAACTACTGAATAGTGAATTTGTTCTATTGCTATTAGCATCTTCTATAAGGGAATTTAACTTTGAAGTAGTGAAACATAAGTAGCCACAGTAGCCAATGTAATTGTTTCCTATGTTCACTGCTGCCAACATACAAACATAAACAGAAAGGCTAACCTTTCTGTTTATACAAATACCCAAGCCTAGCCATTGTTTGTGCCCATAAGGCTGCAGTCCTAAGCTTAGTTTACACAAACAGACCCAAGCCTAACCTTGATTTACCCAGATGTGAACTGAAACTTTACCTTGATCTTTGTCTGAAGTACACAAATTCTGGGTGCCAGAAAGCTCAGGGCAACCAAATTTTGTACACTGGCTGCTAACATTTTTGGGTCCTGATTGTGGAACGTTTCTCATGTCACCCTTCTTAAAACTATAATTTTGAGGTTGCTTCTAGATTTTGTAAAGCTTTGTGGACCCCTCATCTGTGTAGTGAATTACATTGCATGTTCTGCTTGGCTGTTTTGGCAGCTTTGTCTTGGGTTTCTTTGACCTTTAATAATAACGACAAGAATTGTATGAGAGGTGGGATGAAGCAATGCAAAGAAAGTCAAGTTTTATGTTTACAATTAAATGTTCACTTATAATTATTGTTTTGGTAAAAATGGTTAGTGAATGACAAACTGTAAACAGTTAAGTATTAGACCAAATATAAACTCACACTGCTATATGTTAATGTGTCATGACATACCTTTTAATAACATGAATGTTCGGGCTGAAAAAATTATTTGTAATTTTTGAACATACGAGTACCTGGGCAATTCATAAACCCTGTCTATTATACAGACATTGGAATTTAATCTAAAATTTAAAGCATTGTTGTAAAATATTTGAATTTTGAAATATTCACTAATTTCAGTGAAAGGAATATAGTTGTATTGAACGTGAACATACGTCAGGTGATTCCACAGTTGTTGTGAACAATCATGGATATTGTGGTGCCATAAGCTTGTCATATAATGTTGTGTTTGGATGATTATCATTCACATATTTGTGATGTATGAGTAAGTGCTCTAAAATGTCGAAATGCATGGAGTGAGAAAAATCTGCTCTTGAGCAGACAAAAGAATCGTCTGTCCTGAACGCAATGTAATTTAGGGAAATTTGTAAAAGTTGTAAATGATTGGTGCTGGAGTAAATATGTATGAAATTTTGTTCCTGGAACCCCTGTACTAATCCTTTGTTTCTTCTGCTTTATTGTCTTTTCAGTCGAAAGTGAGCTAACTGGAGCCACAAATTTGATGGCATATTATGGATTAGAACATTCATACAGCAAATTCAGTGGAAAGAAAGTAAAGGAACAGTTATCATCTTTCCTTCCAAATTTACCTGGAATGATTGACACTCCTGGTCATCAAGATAATAGTTCCCTCCGTTCAGTTATTGAGAAACCTCCTATTGGTGGTAAAGAATTGCTTCCCTTAACTAGTGTGCAGCTTGCTGGATTCAGACTTCATCCAGGACCCCTTCCAGAACAGTATCGCTATGTTAACCAAGCACCACAAAGAAAACACAAAAATAAACATAAGAAGCATAAACACAAAGCTGGAGAGACACCAAGTCAAGAAACCCAGGTGACAGAATTGGGACAAGATACACATGAGAAGAAGCACAAGAAGCAGAAGCGTCATGATGAAGAAAAAGAACGTAAGAAAAGAAAGAAAGAAAAGAAGAGAAAAAAACAGAAACACAGTCCTGAACATCCTGGGGGCCTTACACCAAGTCAGCATTCCAGTGGGTAGGACGACCTTTTCTAAGTGTACATATTGGATAAATATATTTTGTAAAGTACAACACTGCCTCAGATATGAATCAAAGACTTTCTTGGTACAATATTCTTGTGACATGTAATATATTCTAGAAAGATGATTTATGTAAATATATAATATTTTTAAGCAGATTCAGTGTTATTCTGAATGTTAAAGTGTATACATATATACATATACACACAGTGGAAATGAATGTCCATAATTTTGTTACACATTTAATGGTATCTCTAAATTTATGGTGCAGTAAATTTGTAACTGCAGACAATTAGGGTTTCTTGTTCATCTTCAATTGTAAAATGTGGCATCATTCAGAACAACAGATTTAGCATAGATACTTCTTATTCACAGTAGTTCTGGTCTCTGTAACATCAGACATAACTGTACAAAATATGTAAAGTTGTGGAAAGAAGAATGTGGTTAATATAAAAACAGGTTAATATGAACTACAATGGTTAATCATACGTGCATTGACATATTTGCAGTGTATATCTTTAATTGCTAGTCTCAACATGGCAGCTGTTATGGTAGCTATACTATGGAGTTAGGCATGGTGTGCTGTAATGCTTCCATGACTGCTGACATGCTGAGGCTGGAGATTAAAGATATGCTGTATACTGTAGCTGTTGCCACATCAATGGAAGCTTGAGGTAGAATGGAACATTGCCAGCTTTTGGACCTAGGGAGTGAGACCCAGGCTCTGCTTCCCCACTTTTGATAATACTACTTATCTGACTGCCAGGTTTGTTGTGTTTACCTTTATATCTGTATAAATATGTATGTTGTTATTGTAAGTTATCTTTGTTATTGTTTTGTGGTGCCTAGTTTGTAGAATGTGTATTTGATAGTTTGGATTTGACAGCATCAGGGAATCAGCTGCAGTAGCCACTTCAATTAATTGCATGTGTACTGTTTGATTAAATTGAGTACTGAAGGATAACGGAAGAGCTTTGTATGGTTTTATTCACTGATGTTAATGTCTTGCATGTTTGTTGCCTATGACAGTTACTTTTATAACACTCACATTCATACAGAAGCTAGTAAGCAGTAGGCCTGTATGTGTGTGTAATTGAAGTTGGGAGTGACTTGTTTTTCTTCCTTGGAAATTAATCCGAAGTTGTGCAGCTGGTAATGAAATACTACTTGAAGCAAGTTAACTAGCTGAGATACTCTGCTATATTTTTCTTGAAATATGTACTAAGGATGAGGTTCTTGTGGAACAAAGCTGTTACATTCCTTTTAAATAGACATATATATATATACATATATATATAGCCCATAAAATTTTCAATGTATTACACAGCAAAGTTATAGATTTTTTGAGTGGCTGTGAAGCATATGTAATATTTTAGAGCAGTATTTCACATACTGTGTGTCATGGCCCATAATTGGTCCATGAACCTTTTTGCAATGGTCCATGAAGTATTAGGAGAAACATTATTATTTTCATGTGTTCAACTGTGAAAATATCAAATTTTTTTTTTCAGATTGAATGTGCAGCATACAAAAATTTTTTATGTTACTATTTTGTTTTGGCATTTGCAGTGGTTTTGAGGTAATGAAGTGCAGTTCATTGATGATTATGCCTACTGGATAACAGTGCACAGTGCTGTATGAACGTACATAATGGGCAAGAAAATCAGACATCAAAGAAACATTAGAGGATATTACAATGAGTTTTATGTGGAGAGAAGAAACCACATTTCTGGAAACATGTTGAGCTTTATTTTTGTTAACATGATAATTTTGTATCTCAGCTAGATACTGAAATTCTGTCCCCCATGTACAGTAAAAGTAAAGTTGCCCTTCTGCATGCTATGAAGGCATATGGAAAAGTGAAGGTATAGCTCCACGCATTCTTAACACTTGCACTTAATGAAGGTTAGTGATTAACTTCACATTGTGCTCACTTTACCCCTTGTGAAAACTTCTGTCTCCATGGGCATCATTTAGTGATAGTAAAATGTTGGCATTTCCTAAGAAATATGCCACAATGGCAGAAGAACCTGCATTCAGTCCCCTTTTGAAGCAAATACACTGAAGTCATGTGTTACAACAGTGTTATTTCAAGATGTACTAGTCTCCAGAGCAATTATGCCTTTTTGCTGTAGCCTCATGACACTGTCTCCATTGCAAATTTGGTAAAGTGCACAGTGTATCACAATCATTTTTATATGTGTGTATTCTGGAAGTGCAATTTATTATGTGATGATGATTATCTTTAGAACATCAATAAAGATTATGTAGTATATAGTATTTATCTAAGTAGTGGCTATAATTTTCTCAATCTTCATGGGAGTATGTCTACTAAATCTGAAAACTGTTGCTCAGAACTGTAAGTTGCTTAGTGTGTTTTGGTATGGATGCAATAATTATCAAATTCCTCAAGCATGATCCATACTAGAATTATTTCGTGGAAACAATGATGTATTGGCTGAAGATAAAGTTACTTTGGAATTATTGTAAAATGCCCATAAGCAATATTACTAAATACTATACATTTGTTTGGAAGGCAGTACAATTGGTTAAGAAGTACATGCATCATCAATGTTTGTGTATATACTTCATACATAATTTGTACCATTCTGGTGTGTTAGTCCATGCATCTCAAAACAAATTATTGTGGAAAACTTGAAATGCAAAAGTTGCTTTAAGAAGGGAACAGCATTGGTATTTTTTGTCTGTTACACACACAAATCTGAGTTCAAGTCACTCTATTCTTAATTAGGTTAAGTAATTCATGTTCCCAACCCTGATGCTATGATACAAGAAAATTTGGGGCAAGGTTAACCATGCTGTCATTAAGATGCATGATTGTAGGCTGCCACCATGGTATAAAGGAGATCTTTGCTTTTGTGGGATGTGCAGCATAGATAAATTTTATGCGATAGTTCAGGAGCTGGGATACACAGTAAAGTGACTCGGCCATGAGATGGCTGACAAGAGAATCAGGATTTGGTTGGAGGAAAGGTCCAGGGATATACTCCATGTCGATTTTGCTCTGGGACTTGCGGCCCCTTACTAAGTGAATTCTGTAGATGTCTCTGAACATAAAGTAGCAGGAACCATGTAGTTCATCCCAATATCTGTGTTTGATCAAGGTGAGGAATACGTGGAGTTAAACTTTCATATCCCCATGTGCCTTATTGGAATTATATATAATGAAGCACAGGGATCTTTTAATGTTGGGCAACATTCCATCTGTTTGCATTCATATTTCAAAATGTCCAATATGAGTTATGTTCTTAGATTTTTCAGCATAAGTTATCACACTTTCTAATTATCACAGTAACAAGTCCCTTACACATGTTTATTCACTATATTAGACTGTATATGGTAGCAAATGATTCCATGCTTCAGGTTGTTTGAGCCATTGTCTACAGAAAAAATTATAAGTGCGTAAATTGTGGACAGAACTAAGTCATGACAAGTCCTGTATAGGCCTAGTGTGTGGTATAATGTTTGTAAGATGCATGCAAAATGCAGTCAACTGTTCAAAATAAATTCTACCAAAGAACTAGTTGCCAATCTCACAGTTTAACAGCCGTATCAAATCTGTCTCAAGTAGTACCTACAAATTTTTGAAAATAAAAAACCCACAATTGGGCTGTACCATTGTCACATAACGTGGATTTCAGGGCCGCAAACTTGAAGATTTATAATCCATCTAAGCGCTGCAGTATTCGTAAGGACCACACTGTCGCTCTGCCATTGCTTTTAATAACAGGGATGTCAAATACAAAATTAACTTATTTCTTGTGCTGCTGGGCTTTCAGTTTCGCACAATTGTCATCAATAATAAACGGAAAGGCAATGTGTTGAGAGTCTTTTCATCCTGAAATTGCATGCCAAACTAGCCTACAACTTCTCACTTCCAAGAAAACACACTGCTACCCAGCCATTTAAACAAACTTGGTAATGCGATTTTCAGTAACATAATCGAAGTGTCTTACCCGCGTCGTGAATTTCCTCTCATATTTTTTGGAAATGTTCGGATTATATCATCTCTATTCAGGCATCGGAGCTACTTTGAACTGTACAACAAAGAGCGGCATGTACTCTGTGTATGCAATTTATGAGTCAAAATGGTACATATTTCATTTGTGCGTCCTTTCGCTGTTTGTGCGATTGAACTGTTCGCTTTAACCACAGAATATTGCTGAAAACGTGTTGCTGTGATCCATGGGTATAATATATTGACACCAATGTCCTTACTGATTTATCTTCTCTGACATTACGAAGTAATATGCTGTGTTCACGATAGTGCTTCTGTGGACTCTCGTAAAGCGTCACAGCGTTTATCCGTGATCACTGTAAGGAAGGGACGCCGGAGAGAAAATGGGGGATAATCGTACGTATTTGTTTTCATCGAGCTATATTACGTTTGCTAGTCGATTAATTGTAGCATCCTGTTAACAGCTTGATATTCAGATGCAGTGTTTATAACATTACCACTTCAGATGTGATTGTTACGGACACCTTTTTACCGGCATTTGGAATTAGAGAACGTCCTGTGTTCTTAATGGAATTGGAATGAAACGACTACGTGCCGGTTTTGTTACCGTTATGTGCGTAGTGATTATTGAATTGAGGTCTTATGTTTATGTTTGTTCTGTAATATGTCTTTGTCTTTAGAGTACGGAAGTTACGGTTCAGGTGGTACAGCATACGGTGGTTATGCAGGCTATTCGCAGCCCACTCCAGCCGCGGGTGCTGCCGGAGGTGCAACTGCTGCTGCTCCCAATTATCCGTCATCCCAAGGGTATGACCAGAGTGGTTATAACCAGCAGGGTTCATGGGGACAGCAACAAGGTTATGGTAACTATGGAGCCTCGGGTGACCAAACGTCATACCCGCAGCAAGGTTTATATGCATTCGTGTTTTTCTTGTATTTTGTACAATGTGTCCAATATTGCTATGTGTATAACAGAACTTTGTACCTAATATGCAGGGAGTCAGGATAGCATAGGGCATTACTGTAGTACTGGTCAACCAATGGGAAAATTTTCAGTACAGATGAAGGCTACACAGTGTCAGTGTAACAGTGGTAGTTGAAGCAAGCACAGAGGGGCGGTGCATACTGTGGAAGGGGGATGGAGAAGTGCGTTCTTGATAGTGCACATGACGATGTGTTGATTCCACACTTCTGACAACATGCATGAACAGTTTGAAGGTTCCAAGGTGATGTGCATGGCACAGGTTGCTGGACATGTATTGTGCAAGCTAGAGATGTAGTGGACCTTACATTTGTTCACAGAGGGAAACCTTAACTTGTTTCCATGTTTTGTCTACCGCATATGCATTATGCATTGTGCGTGGTGGGACAGTAAAATTTGCGAACTCACCGCGGTAAAATTGCTACATACCTCATTCCTGAATACCACCATGGTTGCCTTCAAAGTACTCCCCTAGGGAAGCTATGCACCAATGCCAGCGCCTAGCCTTCATTTCAAAACAATTTTGGAACTGGTTTTGTGGAATGGCCTTCAGAGCTGCCATTGTATTATTCCTGATATCATTTTCATCAAAATGCCTTCTTTTCAATATTTCCTTTATCTTCAGAAACAGAAAAATGTCATTAGGGGCTAGATCCGGTGAATAGGCAGGGTGTTCCAACACAGTTATTGTTTAGTAGCAAAAAACCCCCTTACAGACAGTGCCGTGTGAGCAGGTGCATTTTAGTGATTTGTTGGCAAAGAGTTCACGTCATTTCCATCTAACTTTTTCACGCAGCCTTTCCAGTACTTCCAAATAGTACAGTTGACTATTTGTCCAGTTGGTACAAATTCATAATGAACAATCCCTCTAATATCAAAAAAAGTCAACAACATTGTTTTGACTCTTGATTTGGACCGCCAGAATTTTTTTGGCCGTGAGGAATTGGCAGTCTTCCATTGTGCACTTTGCTGCTTTATTTCAGGGTCGTATTGGTACACCCGTGTTTCATCACCTGTGATGACATAGTCCAAAATGTTACCTTGTCTCTCCAAAGGGTCTTGGCAAATTGTAACTCTTCTTTGCATTTGTCCTTCAGTGAGCTACTTTGGGACCATTTCTGCACACACCTTCCTCATGTCCACCATATCTTCAGTTAAGATTTTCCTAACTGTTTTTCTGTCAATATTCACTTGCTGTTCTGTGCTCCTGACAGTCAGCCAACGATTTTCACGCGCAATTTGGTATATTTTTGTAATGTTTTCTTCAGTTCTGCTTGTTGCTGGCTGTCCTGATCTCTCTTCATCAGTGACACTTTCTCTTCCCTCAGAAAAACCTTTCACCCACTTGTAAACTGCTGTTTTCTTCAAAGCGTTATCCCTGTAAACTTGCGCTAACATCTCTCTGATATTGTTTCCACCCTTTCCAAGTTTAACAAGAAATTTAATGTTCACTCGCTGCTCTAATTCAAGTTCTGACATTCTTGCGGCGTCACACCAAATCACATGCAGACAGTAATAGATGCCACTCAGAAAGAGACTGCCATAGATCAACAACAACTTACTTACTTACTCCATTGTGCAGAGTCCTTCTTGAGAAGCTAACTGGTTTGCAGCTAGTCAAGAAATTCCCTGCATATTATGGAACCCGAAGGTTCATTACCGTACTCACAAGCGTCCGCCACCTGTCCCTATCCTGGGCCAACCCAATCCAGTCCACATACCCACATCCCACCTCCTGGAGATCCATCCTAATATTATC
>Ga0136643_10001609_pt1 | contig 27906 bp, 11 predicted proteins | sample TergutLab28metaG_FD_96883 | JGI IMG/M metagenome (GOLD analysis project Ga0136643, IMG submission 96883) | Labiotermes labralis P1 segment gut microbial communities from Petit-Saut dam, French Guiana - Lab288 P1 (version 3) (version 3) | ecosystem: Host-associated > Arthropoda: Insects >... | reverse complement strand
TTTGTGTGCAGTGTATGGGGTTGTGGTGGTGGTGGGGTTTTTTGGAAAGAAAAATATCTCGATTTTGTGTTTTTTTTTTGGGGGGGGGGAGGGAAAGAGGAACTAAAATGTTTGAGTTACTCAAAGTCAACAGATAATTTTGATAATTACTTGTTTTTCGGTATGCTTATCACTAGACAGTACTTTTAACTTTGCGAAGAATAAGTACATTTAAGCCTTTCCACGCACTTCGTAAGGGCTAATAATGATTTATTGCGTATGGTTTATTTAACGACACCATCAGTATGTAGCGAATTGTGAATTTGTACTGTGAAAGGAAGTGGTCTTGGCTTGTTGAGATAATCTTCCTTCATGAGTATGGAGATGCCGAAGAAAATCAAGGAAAATTTAACTTCGAACACTCCGTTTGGGCATGGAATTGGACAATTCCCAACCCTGTACAAGAGACCTTGTCTCTTGTTTCAGTATGTTTGTTCTAAGTAATGATAGGTGGGCCCTTAAACTTTCCTGAAAGTATGTCACTGATTGAAGCTAACACTAGCTTTTCTGTTAGGTACGTTACTTTATATTAGCAGATTTCTTGGTTTAGCAGTTAAATAATATTTTGATGTTTACCGTTCTAAACTTCAGTTGTTTCTCTGATATTAAATGTTTTTGAGGCAGCTTATTTAAATAACCAATCGCTTGGCTTTGCATTTAACTAATATTCTTGAGCTGCCTGCTGCAAATCTCCACCTTTTCACCTTTTCTCCAGCGTCAAATTCTGGATATTTTCCTAGAACATACTGTCACTGCTGTCCCCCCTCCCCCCGAACCTTTTGTCACTTAACCTTACATATTCGTCCCGCAGTCCAAATCCAAATTGAAAAGCCTCTAATGAAGCATTACTCAATAACTACAAACATTCTTTTTTTTTTTTGACGTTTTGCTGACCGTGCATCTCAGTATATTTATCTCAGTAATTAACCAACTTGATGCACAAAATTTGTTTAACAATAAGTTTATTTAAAGCCTCTACATGTTATGAGTACATGTGCTCATCACCTATAGGTATGAAGAAACCGCTGGCTGTGTAATGCAATTTTGACCTCCTGATGATGAGCACATGTGCTCGAAACATGTAGAGGCATGAAATAAAACTTATTTGGAAACAAATTTTGTGCATCAAGTTGGTTAAATACTGAAAAAAAATACGAACATTCTGTTTCCTCGACAGTGGTGCATTAGCTGCATTCTTACGTGTAGATTAATTGCCTGCTGATCTCTTATGTAGTCGGACAGAAGGATTTAATACACTACCAAAATTAAGAATATTGAATTCAATTTTTACTAGATTTAGTGTCAGTTTGTTTCTTTAGACATTTGAATGGACCCTTCTTTAATGATTTACTTTTGTCTTCCGCCCTGCATAGTAGATCTTCTCTTATGCATTATGTAAATCGTGTCTTCTGGAACACTTTTTCACTGATTATAAATTACTGGTGACAATGATTTGCTGGCCTTTGTTAATCTATTAAAGAAAATTACGCCCTTCTGGCATCTATATATACTTTAAAGATCAAGATATATATTACTATAATTTGCCTGTTGTTTTGTATGGATGTGAAACTTGGTCGCTGACATTGCAGGAGGAAAAGAAGCTTAGGGTCTTGGAGAACATGGTGTTGAGGAGAATATTTGGACTTAGGAGGGACGAGGTAACGGGGAATGGAGGAGATTGCATAACGAGGAGCTGAATAATCTGTACTCCTCACCCAATATTGCGCGGGTAATAAAATCGAGAAGAATGAGATGGGCTGGGCATGTGGCGCGTATGGGTGAGGAGAGGGGGTTGTATAGGGTCTTGGTGGGGAAATCGGAAGGAAGGAGACCACTGGGGATACCTAGGCGTAGATGGGTGGATAATATTAGGATGGATCTTCAGGAGGTGGGATGTGGGTATATGGACTGGATTGGGTTGGCCCAGGATAGAGACAGATAGCAGATACTTGTGAGTACAGTAATGAACCTTCGGGTTCCGTGAAATGCGGGGAATTTCTTGACTATCCGCAAACCAGTTAGCTTCTCAAGAAGGACTCTGCACCATGGAGTAAGTAAGTTTTCAAATCAAATAAGGTTAACGAAGTTGTTACCTTTACAGTGTAGTGAACGAGATGCGTGTAACAACCTGTAGATACTACATGGATCGAACTACTGTATTAACGGGTTGAGAAGCTGGCCGTAATGTGTCGTATTTAGAGGTCGTGGCATTGAATGATGGTCCGTTGTGTTACTACCCTGATTGAAGTGTTTGCGATTTCAACAGCCTGGACACACTCCTGGATAGTGTGCGGGTGAAACGAGTTTCCAGTCATTGTTTGAGAGATTTTAAGAAGAATATATTGAAAAATAAAGGATAAAAGTGCATCCGAAAGGAAAAACTCTATAGAAACGAAATTAATCCCCAAACGCTTCGCCTGTTCTTGTGTGGGCCATAGAATCACAGAAAATGACGTTGTAGTAACATGCAGTACTTCCATAAAAATGTTGTTTGGAAACCCTGAAGATGAAAGGCCACTTTTGGGACCAGATGTAGGTAGGAGGATGTTATTAAAATGGATGTTGGCGGAAGTAATACGGGAGGATGCCGACTCGGTTCAGCTTACTAAGTGTATGATTTAGTCGTTGGTTTTTGTGAGAATTCCGGTGGACGTTTGTTTTGCGTAGAAGAAACGGCGAACTTTTAATCAACTCAGCGACTACAGGATTATCAAGAAAGACTGTATTGCGTGGAACTATTTACTGTCTTGAAATCAGATTCCTTCCACGTTCTTTCAGTTTGTTAATGAGTTTACCCATCGACGTCTTACAGTGAATTAAGTTCAAAATATTTTTAAATTCACCAAAGGATGTACCAAAGAAAACTGCACACAGGCGATGACACTTAACTTGTGTCTAGGAGGCACCTTGTTTGAACTCCAGTTGCAGTTAGTTTATTCTTGTTTGACAGAGTCCTTCTTGACAATTATCAGGATATAATCCTTAACGGGAGAAGACAGCTTGCTGCTAATTTCACTCCTAGTCAGAGAACGTCCTTCCATCTCACTGGATGCCAAATAACGACTACAGTTAATGCCACCCCTCTGCCCTGTACCATGTCTTCCGTGAGAATTTGATAATTTCTGAGATGGTAGTAAGTTCATTATTACTAATCAGAAGCTCCTACACCATGCGCTGCACATCTTTGTTTGGTAAATAAATTTTAGATTTAGAAACATATACAGGGTTTCAACTATAAATTTGCATAAAAACAGAACATATATGATGGACAATTTTGCGACTGTAGAATTTCCTAGTTAGATTAACCTCGAAAAGATTCATGTAATTGTGTTACAATAAAAGTAAAACCAACAGTTGCTCTTCAAACACAGCTGTTTACTGAACGTCAGGATATCAGCCACATATTTCGGCCTATGGTTAAGCAGTAATCAGCCTGTATATGGGAAACTAAAAAACAAAATTCTACAACTATATTTGTTGAATATTCAAGCTGAGAAAAGCATGAGAATGCAACTTGAATATTCAGTATTTACAGTTGTGGAGTTTTATAAGTAAATATTTATATGCATACCGGTGATGGTTTAACCATAAGCCGATCTGACGTTCAGACTCTTAAAGCTGTGTTTGACGTCAAGAAACGGTTTTACTGCTAGTCAGAATAGTGTAACTAAAATGAAGTAACGAATTTAACACTGTGTGGTCAGACTGAATCTGTTTTTTTTTTATATAACCTACAACTTTTACAGCAGCGTCGATTCTGCTTGCCATAAAAACAGTGGAAATGTTTACGGTTTGATGACACATTTAAACTTCAATTTACAGTTCATGTTTAAGGCACTGTAAGTCACCCGATTCACTCTAATTTACAGGCTTATTTTAATGTGGTGTGGCCTAGCGTCTCTTGTATCAACATGAAGAATCTTCACCAGTATTTATCGACGATCCTCACGCATTTATAATTTTTATTAGCAGCTGTGACGGTAAGGTAATAGGCCATGGGGCTGGAAGCGGAGGCGTAGAACTTTGACAAACCCTAATGCCACACCTCACTCCTCCCCCCCTTTGCATACTCAATTATGTCCTCCACCCGTTCCTTCCTTTTAAGTTATCGCTTGTGTGTTGATTTTACTAATTCCTTGTAAGGTACCATACTCGTTACTTCATGCTGTATTATTATTATTATTATTATTATTATTATTATTATTACTGCAGTTGGGTTTTAACTTGGTGGCAGTAGTCCTTACACTAGTACAGACAAAACAAATAAGAATAAATATACATCAACGAAACAATACAAAATCATAGTACAAACAGTACAAAACACAGTATATACAAGTACACATATTACCAAACACTCACACAATTGTCAGAACATCCCCATATACACTCGCCCACACGTTATATAACAAGTTCAGACAACCACAGTACAAGATACGCACCAAATGAAATAGTCACAATAAAATCAAGTGCACTCATAATAAGGTAACCTTAATGTATGTGGTACTTTTGTCCCCAAGAACCTGACCGTAACTCATTTCATTTACCGTAATTTACTTCACAGTAATTCTTATGACAATTTGTACAGTTTAATTATACATGTGTTTTCATACATGTATATTTATTTTCCAAGCAACCGATGTACCTGAATTTTCCCAGCCAAATTTCGTATGCACTTTTTTTAAAATCCGAAATGCAAATGAATACAGAGCTGCTCTTTGCAAGATGTCAAGTACGTTGCTCCACTTTTTTTTATCTTCCGATATTTATCATTTTGGAGGCTTTCGCAGAATCGCGAAAAAGCACTGTCATCTTCGTCACGTTTGTGTGTGCGTCCACATGGAACAACTCTATATCCGCTGAACGGATTCTTATGAAATTTTACATTTGAATATTTTTCGAAAATCTGGCTATAAAATTCAAGTTTCATTAAAATCTGACAATAATAACGGGTCCTGTACATGAAGACCTGTGAATGTGTCTGATAATATCTTGCTCAGTTGTTCTTGTAACCTAGAAATTTTTCAGAACAACGTTGTAGAAAAAATCACAACACACATTTTATGTTTAATGACGTGTTTCAGGAAATTGTGGCGTTATGAACTAATGTGGAAAAATCTGATACAGCCGGACAGACCGTAGATGAAAATATAATATGGTCCATGGGCGTAGCCTGCTGGATAACTAAGGCTACATACAAACATCATAATTAGTAATTTATTGATTTTTCCATGGCAACAATGGTTACTCGAACCACCTGATCATTACCTAATAAGTTCACTGCCTTTCTTGTCTCACTATGGAATGAAGTAAGACATTCTTTTTTTGAGGGTTGTTTGAACGTGCATCTTCCTCATGATATAAAGTGAAATACCAACTTGATGCAACTAGGTAATTTTATTGATGTATTCTTAGCTCGACATGTTGCGGATACATAGGCCCATTATCAGGAGCATTAGGTGTTGAGTTGCAGCATATGGTTTTATGCACCGAGTTCTTGGATGGGTGGTGGTCTTGAGAGCCGCTGTGTAGGTCGTGTGCGCGGTGCGGATGGTCAACATTCACTATGTGTAAACTTTATCTGAGATACGACCAGTTTGAAATTTAAAACTTAGAGACCTTCACAAGACCACTGATATAACCTTTACACATTCTTTAATCAGCATTTCGGTTCACAAAATAAAATGTTTTTAACCATCCTTAGTACCTGCGGATTCCTACTCCACTGCCACAACTATATTGAGTATCTGCATTTAATTAGCAGGTTACACACGGTACTTGCAGTGTTGAAAATTTGCTCTAACGTTAAAAACTCTCCATGTTTTCTCAATGTGCACGCAAGGGATTTTGTACGATTTTCATAGTAAACAGAAATTATTTATTTAAACTGTTGCATGTGAGAAGATACATTTGCTTGGCTGTGGAGTAGAAAGTAAATTTGTGTAAGCACCGCGTTTTTTTTCGATAAAATTAATGACTAAAAAATTGGAAACATTTCGGTAACTCCCATTAAGAGTACCAGGAATTCTGTTATTTTCTGTTATTTTCCTAAGCTTTCCATAAAGCTGTAGACAGGCCTCTGTCTACGTCATATTTCTTCATGCATGAACATCTTAACTCGTCTGAAACCAGGTGACCTCTCCGTTCAACACAGATTTGTTAAAAGCATAGAACTAATCGTCATTTCATCCTTCCGTATCCCTACTCCATCCGTAATCATCTTATTACCTTCCTCATAAGTCTAGTGATTCTTGGGTTGAATGCGAAGCAGTGGTGGCAAGGTGATCTGCATAAGATGTTCATAGGTGTGAATTATTGATGGTTATGTCGCTTTCAGGCTGTTAAATGGCTAGGAATGGAAGGATGGAGAGAGACGTGAAGGATAATAATATTAATGGAGTTCACTTCCTTTAACATCCGTCGTAATCGTACGACCGATAGATAGCACGTCAGCTCCTGCCTGTTCTATTTCCTGTCGTTTGTGTGGTGATCCCGTCCAGTCGGTACAGACCTCAGTACTGCCACTGTGCCTTTCGTCGCGACTACTTCAGCATTGTACGTGTTATTTGAGATACTTATATAAAATTCCTTTCTTTTTCTTCTCACTCTGAACCTCATTTTCAGAGCACTTTTCTTATTCAATAAAGACAGAACGACACGACAGGCGTCACGTTATTTTGTTATTGGACCTGACTCTCCTTATCCTTCCATGCATTTACAAACAATGTTTGGACTTACATGAAAGCCATTATGAGCATCATGCCACTAAGTGTCAGACCACCATTGTCAACATGAATTTTCTACTATCAGTGATAAAAATATAATAGTAGTAAAAATATACAAACTGTAGCAATATTTGAAGCAGGTGGAAGTTTGTATGGTAATATGCTGTGAAATAATGTGCAACTTTTTGGTGATTAAGCCTAAATAAATAAATGACTCCGTGGATCAGAGTCATTCCTGAGAAGCTGACAGTTCCTCAGATAGTCAAAAATTTCCCTCATTTTATAGAATTTGACTGTTTATTGCAGCATTCACAAGTTTGCCACCTGTCCGTGTCGTGAGCCAGATCAATTCAGTCCATGCTTCCCTTTCCACTTCTTGAATATCCATTTTAATATTATACTCCCATCTACGTCAAAGTCGGTCAGGTGGTTCTTTCCCTCGTATCTTCCAACAAACACCCGAATACACCTGTACTCTCCTCCATACGTGTTACAAACCCCGGACGTCTCATTCTTCTCGATTTGGTCACTCGAATAATTTTTGATGAGGAGTACAGATCGTGAAGCTCCTCATTATGTAGTTTTTTCCACTCTACTACTATCTCGTCCCTCTTAGGTCCAAATATGCTCCTCAACACTATTCTCAAACACCCTCATTCCACGGTCCTCCTTCAGTGAGAGGGACTAAGTTTCACACCCATACAAAGCAACAACCCAAAGTATAGTTCTGTATATCGTAATGTGGAGATCAGACCTCTGTGATTAATGTTAGACAGTGTCATGTAAACCAAGCGAATACGTACTTATCTTTCGGTTTCATAGTGATAAGTAGTGAGTTATTAAAAATAGACATTTAAAACCTTTGTGTTGAGGTAGATCACAACTCTACGTGAGACTTCTGTGAGAGTTTTTGTTTGTATACCGTTAATTTAAATATGAGTGCGTTACTAATGAGGTTAAGTGTGATGAATTCATTGTCGGGATTTGCACTAACGGAAATTATTTTCAGAAATTGATCACAAAATTGCGTATTCATTCAGTTATGCTCTCTCTAACATGCAGTCTGTGAAGGAAAATAACTGTCTTAACTTCCCCCCATTATTCATATCTGACACAGTATAAATCTCACTAACTTATTTCGTCACTTCACAGATATTCCACGTGTAAATTCACGCATATTTGAAAATGTTCTCCAATATTTCCGGCCATTCTTCAAGTGTGCTAGATTAATTTACGAGGAGATGGCTTGTCACTCTAGACGCTACCATATCGGAGATATTTCACACAGAAAGCCGTATCATATATTATTAGCCCTCTCTCACTTCTCTGCGTAACATTTCTGATGTAAGTCGTTGGTACTGCAAGTGTCACTAAGTTCCATACCTCGGCGTCGCCTAATTTACATCACGCTTGTATTAGCTATGACAAGTCTTCCCACTCGCCTTAATGCGAGCTGAGAGACGCCCTGATGGAAAGTGGCTGTTGGCCAGTGGCAGAGCAGCTAACGGTGGGGTGGGGTAGAAAACATTAAGTTGACTAACTTGTAACATAGATTGGGAGACAGAGGAAGGATGAAGGATGAAGCAGGAAATTTGGACTCAAATGTGTCCATTGTCACCGTATTTGTTGCCTTGGCCTGGCTGTTGTACAGTGGCGGTTTATGGACAAACCAAGACAATGAAGTCTAGGGTGTTCATACCTGTTACGCGGTTTATAGGTTTTTAGGACGCAGGCGTATGGAATTTCAAATTCTTTTCCGCTTTTTTACGGTTTATATCTTCCAGTTCAATTCTTTCCATGAATTATCCAATCATAAATGTCACTGCGTTTCTTAACTGCTATATTGAAACTGTGTCCATCTTTGTAATTTTTTATTCCGTAATTCAAAAAATTATAATGAAAGACACATGTTATGTAGCTCTTCATTGTGTAAATGTGTTCTTTTCGGTAACTTTTCAATTTTCTCACATTCAAATTTCAACTTCAGTTTGTTCTAAAGCACCGCAAAGGTAAGATTGAAACAGGTTACTAGAAGGTAGCTATTATAAATTTTACTGTTTTTAATTTTCTATCAACAGTAATAGCAAGTCTATTGCCTAGTAAACGTCTGAGGTGGGAATAGCTACATGAACTTAATGTAACAGAGTTCTGAAATAAGTGGTAATAGTGTTTTGGATTATAAGCTATCTGATGATTTTAACCCTTTAAACGCCAAGTTAAATCCCATCTGCCATCTGCTGGTATTATTAGGAGCTCACCATATTCTCCACGTTAGCAGGGTAAGGGTTAAAGTACACTGTACGTAGCAGCTAAAATAGCATGGCTGTCGCTTGAAATTCATCAATAAACTTCCCTTGGGTTCAACTATACGGCGACAACAAATGCTCAGTTTTAGATTTTGTTAGGGGAATTAATTATTCGGAAAACGACGCTAAACACTAAGTACTAAATTTTATGTTTATGTTTCCGTGCATCGCTGATCTATATCAATGATTGTCCAACAAGATGCAACACAAAGCAGTCTATTTATTATTCTGCAAGTCCACTGTACATGTTTCGGGTGTCAACAACACACATCATCAGGAGTACACAAAGCTGTAACTACAGCCTCCGGTACTGGTCATATTTTTTGTGCAGCTACCTCCCTCCAACGTGGCCAAGCTAGCTTGGTCACGTTGGAGTGTAGTTATAATTTTGTTTACTCCTGAAGATGGGGTGTGGTTGACACCCGAGACATGTAGATTGGACTTGCAGAATAATAAATAGACCGCTTTGTGTTGCATCTCGTTTGACATTTATTAATATACTAAATTTTCATCTAAAAGAAAGTCATCGGATAAGTAGCATGTAACTGTGGCTGCAGCTTGCATAGAATTCTGCCCTTTGCTTTTGATTTTTTTTAAACTCCAGCAGGACTAATTTGTAAAAGGGATATTTGAAGTTTTTAAAATGAAGAATATTAAAATTTGGATGAAAAATTTCATACTCTCGAAGAGTCGCTTTCAGTGTAATGGTTTGAATGTACAGGAATAGAATTTATTTTGCTGCAACGAAACTGTAAATAAATGGTGAATTTTTTTCCACACATCCACCGTCGTAAATAAGAGTCTGAACACATCTTTCAGTCTTACATACGTGTATCCAGTTTTCTTAATGGGATGATTTTTTTTGTGGTGATTGTGGCTCGTCCATGTACGCATATTATTTTATAATTTTTTTTGTCATCTTGCATGTTGAACTCGCTTCAGACGAAGCCCCACAGGTGCTCCGCGCAAGTATGTGCAAATTCTGAACATAATATCCTTATTGTATTTTGACGTTTAGTTGACCGTGCATATCAGTATATTTATCTCAGTATTAAACCAACTTGATGCACAAAATTTGTTTCACAATAAGTTTTATTTCATGCCTCTACATGTTTCGAGCACATGTGCTCATCATCAGGAGGTCAAAATTGCATTACACGTCCTCTGGTATCATCACACCTGTATCATCACACTTATAGGTGTGATGATACCAGAGGCTGTGTAATGCATGTGCTCGAAAAATGTAGAGGCATGAAATATAACTTAATTGTGAAACAAATTTTGTGCATCAAGTTGGTTAAATACTGAGATAAATATCCTTATTTTATGTTATCAGTTAAGGACACTAGCAATAGAGGAAGCCTTGTGTTTGCGCATGGAAAAAGTAAATTACCGCGGTTTATTTGTACATCTGTATTGTATAATTTTTGTTTTGTATATCCTACTATAGTATAAAGTTGTGTTTGAAGTCTGGTATACAGGACGTGCCGCAAACATTTACACTTATGTATTGTACCGACAAATGCAAACTGGTAAAATATGCTTTAACATACATCATTAATCACCTAAATCTCTCGTTCACCTTTGCGACCATCGCCGGGGAGCTTTACAAGAACAAAGATAAAAAGTAAACGAATTGCCGAATTGCATTTGTTTTTGGTGGTGGCTCTCTTATATGGTTAATTTGTCCTACTCCTTCTATAATTTGCTTACCTTATTATTTGAAGAAGGTACTGTGCTACAAATCGGAAGGTCGCTGGTTCGATCCCAGCTGGTGTCAGTGGATTTTTTATTGACATAAAATCCTTCCGATCGTACTATGGCCCTGGGGTCGACTCAGCCTCTAATAGAAATGAGTACCAGGAGCATTTCCTGGGGGTAAAGGCGGCCGGTGCGTAAGGCTGACAACCTCACCACCATCCTGTGCCATTTTCACGAAATCTGGGAGCCTTAAATTCCTGGAACCCTCTGGGCCTGTCCAGGCCTGTAAAGGGACTGCTTTATTATTTGAAGTTTCTTGCATTGTTTGTTGTGTTTATTGGTGGTTGGGTTGGTTATGAAATTGTTAGATTTGTTTTAGGTGAAAAATTGTTTTCTACATTTTTTATAACGCTTCCTCGTTTTCTGGTTCTATGTGATTTATACTTTTTTTTTACTTATGGTGTTTCTTTTGGCCCTTTGGAGTTTGGTTATAGGGTTACAAGGGCTTTTGATTCTGGTTGGTTAGAATATTTTGTTGGTCAGGCTATATATTGAATTATTTTTAATCTTGGTAGGGCTAATCAGTGGTTTCAGTATAATATTTTAAAGGTGTTTTTAGGTTGTGATTGTAGTGATTAGCCCTTTAAAGACGAAGCGCAGTCTGCTTTATTTTAAAGGCCCAGTTCGTACCGCGCTGTAAACACTTTTCTTCTCTGTTGAAAAATCAATCAGTTTATGCTGTAATTGGCACAAGTCGCTGTTTGTTTTTAGAAGAATAAAAAATATTTAAAGTGTGGGCAGAGCGTACAGTTGTTGAATGTTATACCTTGTTAGAGCATCTCGTAACCAGTAGGCTTCACAAGGCTAAGTCAGATGCTTCCTATGATTGTAAAGTGTCATTATTCATTGTTAAAAACAGATAAAACTTTTACATTGTTGTTAAAAAATAGATAAAACTGGTTCTGGCGACCGGAACATGTAGGTGACCGATAATATATGTGAAAGCATATTTTATCAGTGTACATTTGGTGGTTAACCAGATAAGTTCTTTAATGCAAGAATACGGAACATATTAAATGCCAGAAGTCATGTTCTTTAGCTCACTTTATATCGATTTAACCAAACATACGTACATACGACATTGAACGGTTGCGGGTGTATCTTCTTGTTGTTTCAGGTACTCTACGTGTTTAACACAATGCGTCCTCCACACATTGCGCAGGCCCCTTCTTGAGCCGATAGCCAAGCCAAGTTAAGCGCCGGCCAGTTCATGCTGTGTAAATTCCCGAAAGCCTAAGAACCATCATTATGAAACTGCTACGTGTTATAATAACTTAATTAATATCTCTCTGTCACTCAGTATTAATTACATGTTATGTACAGGTGCAAAAGTTACAGAACCTGCAAATTCCTTCACGTTTCAGTACGTAGCACAGTTTTCGCTCCTTAAAACGTATCTCGCATTATCTTAGTAAACATTCACCTTCGTATATACGTATTTTGCAAAGTTCGTTGTAATTTAACGAAATCAACGTTCTTCCAAAGTATGGCAGATTCGTTCTGGAACATTGTAAGATCGCCTTGGGTGAATATTTTGTATACTGTGTTTCCTACCCGTCACAAAACCGCCACTGGCTGATTGCGTCGTTGCTGGCTGGTGAGGATGTCCTCCTCATTCACTTACTTACTTCACTTACTCCTTGTTAATATGTGTGTAAGTAGCTGCCATATCAATCTCCTGTCTTCTCCCCTCCTATTTTATTCTGTCTTGCTTCGTCTTCCATGTCAACAAGTCTTGTTGTTCATAATGCAACATACTGCGATATTAAACAGGGCGAATTCTCCTTGCTCTTGAATCATTTAGACTTCAGAGCAAAACTTCCTGTTTAGTCAGTAAATGAAAGCAAGTGTCTGTATGAGGGTTATGGAGCCAGGATTTCAAATAGACAGACAGGCTTATATGTCGCTCAAACGGAACTGAAACTAATTTTCTTAAAGAATTTGTACTGCAGGATAGTTAATTGTTCTTCATCAAGCCATCGTCACAAAACAAGTGTAATACCGACATGATACGAAATTTATGTGTGACGTAACAACGAGGCGCGTTCAGATCTTCGCATCCTGAAACCGCTCCGATGGTCATGCCGTTTGATCTACTGTGGTCGTATATATGTTACCATGTACAATTTTACACATATTACAGAATTTCATTTCTATTATTGTACTCTGTTCTTATATCTCTCCGCAGGTACTATTATTTATATATAAAATTGTATTAAATGTATCGATCATGCTTAATATCAACTTTTCACCCCGTCATAATATTTTATATTTGCTGATTAAAAAATGTTTGTATGTGATTTGAAAGTATATTCATAATGGATTTGTAAGACATCGAATGTCATAATTCTGGATGTAATCACTCAACGTTAAGCATTATGTTCGCACAAGTTTTCTTAATTTTGCTCCATGTAAGTCATATGAAGAAATAAAGTACATTGCTATCGATCAATGTCGATAATCGATTAATATCGACGTCAACCATAGTTCAGTTAATAACTAAAGTAGCCATAAACTACATAGATCTTCATTCCAAGTGTCTACTATTTTGTGCGTATTAAACTAAACATGATTTATCTCGACAGATTTTAAAACAACCTTTTACAGCATATATATATATATTCCTCCCCTCCCCCTCGAAAATCGTCGAGCTGTTCCATGCTGGCGGACGGACGCAAAGACAGAAGTAATAAATCTAGTGGTTAAATTCTGAATCTTTTCGAACGTGTCTGAAATGTAACCATAGAACAGTCACTCTGGAGATAATAATAGCCGTTTATCTCTTCAAGAACCTTGCCAGCCGTCACATGACCCGAAACTTCACGACGGTGCTCCAACCATCAGGCCACTACACCTTGTCACACCAACATGTATTTGGCCCACACATATGCGCTATTTATTTAATATCCACATTAATATTATCTCCTTTCTGTGCGACTATGTGACCAAAATTACTTTTTTTCAAGTTTTCCCCTCAAAGAAAAAGAAATTTATATATGTAAAAGAGGGGAATGTTAATTTCATGTATATAATTTATATATTTATATTAATGTCTGTAAGACATTTGAGATGCTGTCAGTAGAAGGGAGACGCTTCGTATATCCGTTACTGCACCCTGCCTCTCACCTCGTCTTCCAGATTTCCTCCTCATAACCATTACTGTCTGTCAAGATTTGAAATGTGTTCGTCTCAAGTACATTTAGTATACAGAGGAGTTAAGTTTCAGCAGCCATCAATCAGATCATCCGTATGGCTATCCCCTTATGTGAACATCCCATTTCTCCTCCCTACATGACAAAGTTAAGTGTGCTACGTGCAAGAACGTCTTGAAGAAATGTCTAGACGTTGAAATGGCTAGATATGGGCAACGTTAATACCCACTACCTTAAGGATTTAAACAATTAATTGCAGAAAGAATTCACGACACCCACTTTTTGCAGTCGGTTCAATTAAAGTAATGAGATAAGCAAACCTATTAGGTTACTAGTACTACACAATTTTCTGAGACATATCTGAGCAACATTATCATCATCATCATCATCATCATCACCATCATCATCGTCGTCGTCGTAATTCTGTAGTCTGTCTTACGACAGGTCCATAACCTCTTCCAAAGCAAGTTCTCCACAGAGTGCGAACCAACGCTTCCTCTTTTAATTTCCTGCATCCTGTCATTTCCTTAAAGTCACCCAATAGCTACTTACGTCGTCTTCCTCGTCTTTCCGTCACTTCTATCCTTTCCTTTTTCTTTCTTTAAATAGCGTGTTTTAGAAGGCAGTTCCTGTGCAGGTTGTGACCAATCCAGTTAGCCTTTCTTCTGTTTATTGCATGTAGAATATTTATTTCCTCGTTTACTCCTCATAGTGATATATATGTATATATTCTCTATAAATAATCTCCATCATTCTCCAGGGCATTTTCTAACATCCTAGATTTTAGAACGAGAAAGCGTAGCTCACTAGAGAAAACTCCGAGCTGGAAACCCACCCATTATCGGTCGTCCTTAATTTTTCGCTCAGTAAATCCTCAATTACCTTCTATCGTTGTTTCAACTATGTACCTATCCACACTTCTTCCTTTTCTAATTAAGAAACCTTTGTCATGGATTCGCAATAAGCAATCTTCCTTTAGTTTTGTTTTATAAGGTTGTTCATTATTTATGTGTATAAACATTTGTGTTGTTTGTTAGATGAAAATTTCTAAAAAGTGACATAACATTTGCTTTTGATCACATTACACACACCATGGTTATTTTGAGACTAGTAATGTGAAAATAGAACATTACATAGGGTAATCCTGTGTAACCACATTACAGTCTAACAATCATGCCTTAGAAAAAGCTACTTTTAAGGCCTCATATGAATTGTTGTCACTATAGCAAATTTCATGGAATTTGCTATAGTAGAATTAAACTGATTATTACAGAATGCATGGCAGATTTAGTAAGTGCCGTCTGATATCAGACATGAATTTGTTTCAGGATGTTCTTGTTGTTCATAATTTGTGACCTGCCTTCTACTTTGTTTGTTAATGAAACTGGCATTTCGGTAGGTCCCGGGATGTTCAAGTGACTGACTGTATGTTTTGTATTACTCAAGTTGCAATGGTAAATCAGTCCGGTTACAAGCCTGGAGTGGCACAGAAGGCGCCAGGAAGTTAAGTTTCCCAGATTTCATGACAATGGCGCAGGATGGTAGTAATGTCAGTCTTACGCACCGGCCGCCTTTACCCCCAGGAAACACTCCTGGTACTCATTTCTGTTAGAGGCTGAGTCGACCCCAGGAACATAGTGCGGTCGGAAGGATTTTCTGTCAACGAAAAATCCATTGACACGAGCTGGGATCGAACCAGCGACCTTCCGATTTGTAGCACAGCACATTAACCACTGTGCCACCGCGAATACTCGAGTTGTACGGCATTAAAATTATCGGGCATTGCAAGCTACGTTGTAAAAATAGCGTTTAGAAGTAAACATCGAGTAAAATCAAGGAAGTTTATGTCTGTGGAATATGACAATCATGTAAGGACGTAAGAAGTGAACACAAAAGTTTTACAAAGGCAGCTAAATGGAAGCGGTAACGTGGAAGGTTTAAATCAAAGTAAAAGAAAGTAGCCATATTGTTGTCAGATAAACAGGACGTGGTTCAGCTGATGGAAAAAAGGGTTATATCGCAGGCATTTGTGTCGAACGAGATAAGAAAAGTTTTATTTCGAAAATATATATAAAATTGTCCCTTCTGATCCAATGTAAGTGTTGTTGTTGTTGTTTTATGTGCTTTACTAAAATTGGAAAAAAAAACGATCATTGGCATCATGTCCATCCGTCTGTCCGCATGGAACAAATCGGCTCCCATTGGACGGGCTTTAATGAAGATTGGTACTTAAGTGTTTTTCGAAAATCTGTCAAGAAAAGTCAAGTTTCATTAAAATCTGACAAGAAAAACGGGTACTTTACCTGCAGACCGCTCCATATTTACGATAGTGTCTCCCCCAATTCCTCTTAGAATGAGAAATGTTTCATACCAAGTTTGTAGAGACAATCAAGACACACGTTTATTGCCAAGAATTTTATTTTTTTTTTCGAAAATCGTGCCGTTGTGAGCTAAGGTAGAAAAATACGGTACAGCCAGGCAGACCACAGATGACAATATAATAAGGCACATGGATGTATCCTGATGGATAACGAAGGATACAGACACATCTTCAGAATATATAATATTTATTGATTTTCGACGGCTACAATGGTTACGCGAACGCGAACCAATTTTTATTTGTTATACGTACATTGCTAGCGGTACACGTCCACATTTTGAGTAGAAGTGAATTCAGAAAACTGTTTCTGTAAAGTAACATGGCGCTGGGTTCAGATTGCATTCAAGTATTGTGATATTTTTGCATGTAGCACACAGCTGCGTGCAGATCGGTCATGATGGCCAGTAAGCATTATTTCTTCTCTTGTTAAGAATTCGAAGATTGAAACAGACCACTCATTTCAAATCTGGTGACAAGCTTTAAGAATGCGTGGAACTATTCGTCCATATTCAATATGTTTTCATGATGTTGTGCTAAGAACCTTCCTATTGTATTGTCACTACATAACTGAAGCAGCAGATATTCTGAATCACCAAATCTAAGTCTGTGAAACCTGAACTGCACAGTTCCAACAGAGAACGATTGATGGTGGCATGACTTCTTAACAATTAACGTAGGCAATTAGCCATATTGTTACGGACAGTCTGTAAAATCCCTAGTAAAATTAAGACATCAAATCAATGAACGTTATCTTACTAAGGTGTTATAATAATCGTGACACCATTTCTAAACTGTCACATATTCACGACTACTTAACAGACATTTCGAAATGGGCTACACGCTTATTGCTTTTACAGAGGATGCCGCATTTTGTAGCTAAGTATTAAGTGCCAGTACATGTAACGCTCTTCACCATGTAACCTATCGTAAATTGCTTCAACTATATTCATTGCTACTTTAATTACCTAACTTAGCCCCTGGTCTAAAATTAAATAAATTGAGAGACAGTCAATTGAATCAAGACGTCGTGAATATATTACACAATTCTTTTGTATCCTGCACAGGAACTTTTTATTTTTGTTACCGTTAAAATAATGTGTTTTGAAAGAGGACGACGCCTACTCGTCGTTCATTTTTATTGTTATACATTCCAATGATGCCCAAAGACAATTTTTCCTCATCTCTCCCTGTTCTGTTCTTATTAATAGGTCCATGTGATATATCACCCATTTATAGTTAGTTCCACGAAGCAAAAGGACCAGCACCTGTGCCGAAGTAGATACATCGTACTGCCGAATCTCAGAGCGGTACGTGGATCAGCCACTGCCGTCATACTGCTAATGTTCTAACGTAAATATAATAAGATTTTTGAAGCCAGGTTATAAAACCAGAGCAGATGCAAATTTGTCTCAGCTGTTTTTCATATTTCTCAGTAAAACTGGAAATTTTTTAACAGTAATCATCTAGTACTGAAGGTCCTGATGTGCTGTGTGTTAAAAGACTTTAACCAGCGGTTAAAGTTCTGTTAAAATTATATTTATTTTTGTTGTCACTATTAGGGACCAAAAAACTCGCACTTGGAAGGCACTTTTGTATACAGTAGGTCCAAAATAATCATGTGGTTACAGCATTGTGATAATATTACGAACAGATATTGCGTAAAGTATTCAAAGGTAAATTAAATTGGACGGCATCAAAACGAGATAAAATCTCTTCCTTTATTTTAAGAGATGTTAAAATAGTCCTTAAGATAATAGAAAAACATTGAAATAATTTCGAGATAAATTAATTAAGTAAATTAAATTTTTTATGATAACGCAGAGGAATAGCGTGGGACTGTAAGTGGGAGGAAATAAACAGATTAAAACAACAATATGAAAATATTTTATTTAGAAAAGGATGGCCTCGTTTAAAAAAACAGTTTAAATTCTTGTGTAAACATTTCGCGATAAGTTATAACAATGTTTGCAAAAACATGTAACACTGAGAAACCTTGTATTTTACCAACTCAGTTTATTCATGTATTTTTTATGATTTCCGGAACAAACAACTTTCTTTAACATGAGAAATCCCTTTCTTCATTAACAGATCGCAAGTATATGCATTAAATCAGTCACATAACGATACTAGTTTTATCAGTCTATTTACCGCAAAAGTAATGCATATACTTGGAACAATCAACGGCTATTTCTCTAAATATCATTAAAACGATTGGTTTTGGTACCGGACATGGGCTTCTTCTATGTGATGTGGGGAAAATAATTTTTGTATATTATGTACGTGAATGTCAATCGTCAGATTTTCAATTTAAGTCAATATTTTATACTTTTATACATTATACAATTCATTATAATTTACATTTAAATTAACTGGCTGTAAAGTTAAAGTTGTTTCTTGCCCCTGTACAGGCCATGAAGGTGTATGTGGGATTAGAGGTATATTCCACTGATTACTAACTGCAACATTACATGGAGGAAGGTGATCAACTCCACACTCCGGCCGCTTTATCCCCAGGGAAAAAAGCTGTTACCAATTGAATGGGAGGCAGGATGGACCACAGAGCTGATCTGGACGATTTTGGAGTAGATAAAATCTCTTGTCCGTGAAGGAATTCGTTTCCCCGACCTCCCACCCAGTAGCTGGTCGCTATACAGAACAATCTGTACCAGTTTCCGCTTAATTTATTACGTACCTTAATTTTGAGCAATCCCTAATTTTTCTGAGTAAATGCAAAGCCGCGAAATAATTGACGCGGATTGTAAATTTATAGAGTATTTAATTGGCAACTTAAGTCACGATATGTGCATTATTGAACTCCAAGTTGTGAAATTATTTTATGACGGACGACTGCGACTGAGCGATTCCCTCGTAAGCAGGGCCCACTAATAACTGAGTTTGGAAGTGCTGTTTTGTCCCTATTTACAAAAGTAAATTCTTCGTGACTCATTTTGACGTCTTAATGTTACATCCCATCTTGGGGACAAAGTTGTTGTGGGTTATGTAGCGTATAGCCAGTGTGTTGGATTGAGCAGGCTGGGAATCCGCAAACATCAAGTCTAAGATCCTTTTCTTTCTGATCTCTCGTCTTTTCAATAAGGTTTTCACAGCATGAGGTGAGAAGCAAGAGCAGAAGAATTAGACGACATTGATCAAAAGACACATAACAGGCAACTATTGATGGCTTAGGTACTGCCCTAAGCAGCGAATTTCGAACATAAGTTCTTTAATATATCACACGAACGTGTGCTAAGGAGCCACCACCGGTGTAAATTAAGTAATATAGGCTTAGCTGAAACTATCAGCGAATTGCGCGTTTCTTCGTTAAGCATCGCGCTTTCAGGCACTAAGAAGCCAGTGTTTATGACATTCATGACGGGTGTCGCGACATTGAAGAGCCTCTCAACTTGGTATTTTAACTGCTTAAACTTAACTTGAGAGTTTTTGATAATTTTGACATGGGACAAACACTGGCCATATTTGATATAACCTCTAAGACAGGTGTTTGGGAAATAAGAGATTTTTATTAACCCATTAAAATTCAATGGTTTCTGTATGTTCCACCTGCTTTAGAGTTAAATGTCTTTGCACTTTGCACGAAGGGAGTAAGCTGTGTGTAACTTTCGTATGTTTCTGGGCAAAAAAAAACCCGTTAATATGTTAAACAGATTAATCTCTGTGGGTGTGATGGAGGGATTATATTTTTGTATATAAGTGAGCTTAATGTGTCAAAAGGATATAACAAGGATATAACAATGAGTGTGGCAATGACGCTGAATAACAGTTAAATGTTTGTGACTTGCGTGTTCTAATCATATTTTGAATTCTTATATACATATCGGACATATCTACGAGTGACAATATCTGCCAGTAAAAGTCCATGATTACCCTAAATTACAGCATATTAAGGCGAGTGATTTTGAAGTTTGTTTACTGTTGTTTACAGAAGGCGAATGCGTTGCCAGTTATGTAACATTGGTGACTGCATAAGACATAATATCATGTGAACAGACTGGGTACCTTCATTGATTCTGTTGTCAAGGTGTAGAGGTAATTCTGTGCTCAGTTTGGCCACAGTTTTCACCAATTCGGTCCACATATTTTTCTCCTGTGTTTTTGCGAAGATACTGTTATGTCCGCAATTAGAAGTCTGTTTACGGCACTCCATTTGTAGGTAAAAGTTTTTTGAGAAGTATTTTTTGTGTGTCATAGAATTTTTAAATAAAATGTGAGGCTGTACATTTTTTACTTTCGAGTTAATCTTAGTTTCGTTTTTTTGGATCCTAGGTTTGGAACTACGTTGGAGGAAACAACAGAAGTCTGGAGAAATATTCATTTTAAATTTTTTCAGTACACTGAATGTTATTAGAAAAACAGAAACAAGTGTAAATTGATGGGAGGGTACACGGATCGTGAGATGGGGAGGATACAGTGTTTTGGTAAGGAAACCTGACACAAGGAGACAGTTTAGAAGACTTATGTTCGGATGAGAAGACAGTATCAGAGTTAATTTTTTATTTTTATTGTTACGCCGTGCATGTTGTCGAGTTATTCAATTATTACACCAACCACTGCACATACATAAAATTTATATATGTTCAGTGGTTGGTGTAATAATTGAGTAAACAAAGTGAGTCTTAGAGAAACGTGATGGAACTGTATTGACTGAATTAATCCTGATTAAGATGAGGAAAAGTGGTGAGCTCTTATGCAGACTGGACTGAAGATTTTGGAGTTTTTAGATATGTGGTGGGGGGGGGGGAATTCCTGAACTGAATAGCTACTATTAATTCTTTTAGATATAGTTCCCTACTTGCTCCATGATATCTGTAGAGTCCAAATTTAGCGCTTTCTAATGTCAGTTGGCAACAGTCTCAAGTGACTTCACGTAATTGAAGACTGTCCTGGTGTCAAGAAGTCTGAAATATTTTTCCTAATTTTTTCTAGTTCGTGTCGATGTAAAAAAAAAGTTTTACATTGGATACTAGAAAGATTGAGTAACCTGTATTAAAATTAAATCGATTATGACAGGTAACTGAAATTATTAGACATGAAAATGAAGCTGACTTTAATGAATAAGGTCCATTCGACGTAATCTGTAACCCAGTATATTTAAATATCTAAACTAAGTAGAGTTTAATTTTTTTTTCAGTTTTAAATTCAGTTACTTTGAACCATAATTTTACTTGTTGTTTATGTTAGTGGGCTGCCTGAATATTGTGGTTTGTATAGCGATTCGCTACGGGCTGGACGGTCCGGGGTTCAAAAAGTGATTGGGGGTGTGAGGGAGGGAGAGAAAAGTTTTTCTGTACCATCCAGGCCAGTCTGAAACCCACAAAGTCTCCTGCACAATAGGAACCGGGGCTTTTTCCAGAGGGTAAAGCAGCCGGGTCGTGGAGTTTTCCATCCACACCGAAAGCCGAGGTTAAAGAAAGAGTATATCTATACCTCTCCTCCCCTTTCTGTGCCTTACTTGCATACTATAGGACGATATTTACATGCAATGCTGATAAAATACTTTGTCTGTTACCTGAAACGGAGAACACAGTTTGAAGTTGAAAACAGGCTGCTGAAGAGAAGATTTGAACATAAAAGAGATTAATATGAGAATATATAAAGTGAAATAATGTGAGTTTTTAAAATCTTCATGAAGTAATATTACGACGGCCAAATCAAACTGAGGTGAAAGAGAAATGCATTTAAAACTTAATGTGAGTTCGTAAAGAGAAAATCGAGGTATAGGTGAGGACCAGTATGGTAGTATGGCTTGGAATGTGCTGGACTGGACTGGACTGGACTGACGGACTGATGGCTTGGAATGTGCTGGACTGGACTGGACTGACGGACTGACTGACTGACTGGCTAGGGGTTGAGTCATGGCTGGCTTGTGAAAAGCACAGTGTAAAGTATCGTATTCCTTAATAACGGGTGAGCTGGTATGAACTGCAGTTGAAAGGCCGTGTCTCATAGCGTTTGTTATTATATGCATTTGGTTAAGAGCTCCTTGGGTTGAGCCAGACACTGTGCGTAGTGAATCGCTTGCTTTGTGTGCCGAGATGTCTTGACTGGAATTAGATGAACCGAAATGCGAAAGATAATTTTCCAAGTACCTGTACTTCGATAATATGTTTGCTCATGCGGCAGGCCTTCTAAGACAAGTTGACTAGCGGTAAGTCTATTGTTTTACAGAGAAAAGAAACTGTTTTTTGATGTTTTGCTGACTTGTAGGTGGCCGTCCGGTGCGCACCGGACGGCCACCTACAGAGTGTGACGATACCAGATGCTGTATAATACAATTTGACCTCCTGATGATGAGCACATAGTGCTCGAAACATGTAGAGGCATATAATACACTTATTATAAAAGAAGAATTTGTGCATTAAGTTGGTTAATTACTAAGATTAAAAAGAACTGTGTTTGTACAATAATATTATCGTGCTATTTAAACGACGTTAATTTTCTTTCCGGTACCCCTACCCTCCCCCCCCCTCCGATTTTCAGAAGCTATTTGCCTTATTTGATGGGTTCCAAACCTCGCCCATTGGGCAGTCTGGTAAGATCAATGTGAAGATAAAGATTAGTATGGAGCAATGGTGGAATGATACTGACAGGAGAAAAACAGATTGGAGACCAACGCTCATATAAATACATTCAAAATTTCAGCTCCTACCTCAGAGGAATGAACACAGTCCGTTTCCATTATAAAAACCGGTCGCGTAATGCTGTTTAAGGAAGTGTAGGTGAGTGGACAGCTTCGCGCCCCGTTCTCTTTACCTTCAGTACTCACTGAGAAGGGGGCACTGCGCTACAAGCCGCGGGTTGGATTGCCGATGGTGTCTTGGAATTTTTCCTTGACATAATCCTTCCTGCTGCAATATGGCCTCTAATGGGAATGAGTACCAGGAATATTTTGTGAGGGGTAATGGCGGTCGGTGCGTAGAGCTGACAACCTTACCACCTTCATGTGCCGATTGTCATGAAATCTGGGAACCTCACCCTCCTGGGACCCTCAGGACCTGTCCAAGCCTGTAATGGAATTTCTTTACCTTTTACCCACTGAGTAGGAGGTGAACCCACTGTCGGTTCGAGTTCATTTGCGAGAAGTAAAATCCTGTCCCTTCCGTCCAACCCTGTCACTAACCATTTCACTAAGATTTGACCCTCTTGTGGCGTTGAATAATCAAGTTGCGATATTTAGGATGTGACGCCTTACATTCCGGTTGGTCGGTGAGCATGCTGCCTTCACATTCAGTGCACTTGCACCCGGTGCACAAGTTTCTGTGTCTACCGAAGAATGCGGTGTCGCATCCTACAAACCAGTAATGTTGACAATCGCCTTGTGACCGCACAGCATTTGATGCAGTCTTACGACAGATATGGGGGTGATATCACTTCACTAGAAATACTTTATCTGCTGTCTGGTGTCAACATGTTTACCCCACCTTCGTATTCCTTTCCTGTTTCTTGGATCCACCTCTCGTTTGAAATCTTAGACTCTTCTATTGAAGACACAACACCACCAAGTGTTAGATACAGAACGTTTATTTCCTGCGATGGTAGACCAGATATTCGCAAAGCCTTCTTACTTTCACATAACAACACGATAAACGCTGACAAATATCTGTGCCTGTAGCTGGACTGGCACCCTGTCTCAGCATGTAAGCGACCGAAGTCTTTATTTTAAAATAGAAAGCAAAAGTACAGAATGCACCAGTAATAAATCCATCCGAACCTACAGTGCAGTTGCAATATTTATGTACCGCCTGGTATACCGACGATGATACAAAACAGACACACTGTAAAAGATGTATTGCTACTGTGTCCTTGTTCACTTGTGTAGGATAGGGGAGGAGAAGGGGCAGTCAGGAATAAAGAAACTAACATTGAATCACTCGGAGATGATGGCAGAGTTCCTTTCCTCTCTGTCTATCTTGGTACCCTTTTCTCTCACTTTGTGGTGGATATTTTTCTTCCTCTCACAAACTGCCCCATGCTGGGCGCCACGTCCGGTAATTTCTGATTGGGCACGCAGTCTAAGACCAGTAAGAAATATGGCTTCGATACTATATGTAGGCTAGCTGCTGCCTCTACAATATGGTTGCTGTATTGACGTTAAAAAATTGGAGAATCATTCTTCTGTTTGGGGTTTGAAGAGATTTATGGTATTTTATAGAGAGCTGCTTAGTTTTTATTTTCAAGTTGATTGCTGTCGGTAAATCGAATATTAGTTACATGAAAATATCAAATTCTTGCTGTTCATTTATATACAATTATTTCTTAAGTGGCAATGCATTTACGTATTGAAAATTGTTTGCCTTCTGTAAAAAAATGCAATATAATTTATTCCAATTTTGATGTTTATTGGACCGTACATCATTGTGATAGCTGAAGAATAAAAATCAACTAAATGCTACTTATTATTTTATTGTACTTCTAATAGGCTCAACATGTTTCGGGAACTACTATGCTCACGATTATAATATTGATTACCACATTGGTCGTCTCTTTCTGTAAAGATGGAAGATGCAGCGTTAATGTGAAATTATGGTTCTTAGTGGTATATGTTCGGTGTGAAGTTCTTTGTCGCTTGGTTGTACTTGATAACCTGTTTGTATCAATCTTAATAGTTGTGTTCCTTTGAGTGTGGTGAGATTTTTAAGGTAGTGGGTTAGTAATTCGATGTACTTCAATGATTTATTGCACTTATATCACTAATATATAACACCGTCACTTACAATTAGCCATAGTCCGTTTGGTAAATCAAATTTCAATTCCAGATCTGTAAACAGAACGCCTTGTACAACCTACTTATTCTGTCAATACGTTTCTCTTATCATTTTCATATATTTCTCCTTATCTTAACTAGGTAGCAATAGAGGCAAGGCCCCTCTAACATCCCCGCGTAAATTACTCTTAACCGCTCGTTTTGGGTTTTCGCTTCCCCCTTTTGCAGTGTTCCGTAAAACTGTTACTCCGGTTTTTCATTCTTTAGGCATGTCCGTGCCCAGCACAATTTTTCAGTTCCTATTCCCCGTACTGTGGCTTGATTCCCCCCCCCCCTCTTTTTTAATCTGTTTAGCAGCTCATTTGAGGAAGTTTGTTGGAAAGTTCCCATTTCTGACTTGTAGTCACCAGGTGCCCATTTTGAATCCCTGTCAAGACGCCCAACATCCAATCTTGATATTCTTTGTTGTTCTCCTCTGTTTATCAACGAATGTGCCGAAATGACACCTTATATCAGGTCATAAGCTCTTTTACTCACACACTTTCGAATTATTTTTTTTTTTGCTAATTATCTAAAATTCGACGATATATTCAGTGACATACGCCTGCTGAGATCGTGGGTTCGAATCCCGCCGGGGGCATGGATGTTTGTCTGTTGTGAGTGTTGTGTGTTGTCAGGTAGAGGTCTCTGCGACGAACTGATCACTCGTCCAGAAGAGTCCTGCCGACTGTGGTACGACGCTGTGTGTGATCTATAGAAACCTCATGAATGAGGAGGCCATGGCCCGCGTTGGGTCGCAGCGCCACAAAAAAAAAATATTGTGACGTAATTAGAGTCTACTCTAAACAAAATGTAAATAAGTAAAAACAATTATCATCCTTATTCCACCCAACCATTCGTAAATAAAGCAGTTTATTTCTTCCTATATGATTTAATCTTATATCAAATGTACATGCCTCATTACGTAGGCCAAAAAGCTAGAAGGAGCACCTGCCGAGGAGAGGAGAAGTGCATGCATTTCGCATGGGAAACCTGAATGTCACCAATATATCCACACGATACTCCAACTTACTGTGTAACGGTACTGTTCGCTGCACATAGCTTTTCCACACAGAATACCGAACGCTGCGCGGTGGTTTCCTTGTATTAGTTGCAGTTTTTTAAATTTAGTTTTTGTTAAACAATCGCCTTTCGTCAACAGTGTTAATTAACCGTAGAGCTTTCTGCGCCACATTTTGGCATGACCTCTGTCCTTGACAAACCTGCTACATGCAAGGTACTTTACTTTTCGAATTCCGTTCGTTTATTTTGTTAAATGTACGTAATAGTGAAAACAGTTTAAAAACGGTGACTTAAAGCCAAGCGAACAACTTCTTAAGAGCGCTGGTTTAATCCAGGGACACCTGCCCTTCGAAATGTTATTAATTTTGATACTTGTGCAAGTGTGCGACTGTGGGTGCATGTAGCTAACCATTTCGAAAGCACTACTTTAACTACAGTGAAGACTCCCTTATGATGGCACCCATGGAGTGCCGAAAAGTGTAGGAAGAAATTCTGTTCATCTGTCAGGTGTATATTCCAGTGCATGTAATGAGAATGAGTTCGGCTACAAATCCACTAATATTATGTGCCTGTATGGGACGCTCAGGGACAATTTTATATTAAGCAATACTTTGAGCCATTTTTTAACTTCTCATACATTGCAGGGACTTTCGCAAATTCGCGAAAAGCGCTTATTGGCTTCGTTATCTCCGTCTGTCCCAATGTTTCAGCACGGCTCCCACTGAATGGATTTCCGTAAAACTCGATATTAACGCACTTTGAATTGCCAGAAATTCTTTTTTGTTTACAACCGAATAAAAATATCGGGCACTTGACATGAACATTCGCATACGTTTTACAGGGCTGCTGATAAGTCCTTAGTCCGACCAGGAAAGAAACAAGCTAATGTTTCTCTCAGAATGGCGTGAATTTCCTTCGGCGCCTTGTCTTGCAGGGAAAGAAACTTGATGACAGCTCTCTTCTCGATTTTGTTGAAATCGCGTGCGTCCCTGGTGTGCTTCTGGTCAGGCTAAGGAATTATTAGCACCCCAGTATTATTGCTGGCGACATTACGTAGCAATAAAAGCGCTCTCTTCAAGTGAGAAGTTGTGAAGCTGCAAGGATAGCAGAGGAGGTATAAATATTACGCGAATGTACCACAATGTTACGTTGCACTACATTGCCTACCTTGTTTCATTACGACAAGGAAATATTATCTTCGTATGTTCTGTCATTGATGAAACCAAAAATTAATGTTCTGACTAGTGTTTTGGCCTTCGTGTATTGTCTTCTGTTTTTATACCACACCGTTTCGAAAACTGAGTCTATCGCCTTGTGACAAAGACTAGTTGTTTCTATCGGGCACACCAGAGTGTGGTTTCTGTCCCCCACTAACACCGGAAGAAGTAAGCAGGCCCAGTTTCATAACGCTGTGATACAAGGACCCAAAAGGAAGGGCAGAGCTTAAACCATTATTTGAACTGACTGCAATACACAATCGTCCGACCTTTTAAAGATGAGAAAACTGTTAATGCCAATAATTTTGGTTAGTACTATACTTAGTGTGAGCCGAGTAGCTCAGTCGGTATAGCGACTGACTACGGGCTGGACGGTCCGGGATCGAATTCCAGTGGGGACGAGATTTTCCACCCGTCCAGACCGGCCCTGGGACCCACCCAGCCTCCTGTAAAATGGGTACCGGGTCTTTCCCGGGAGTAAAGTGCGGCCGGGGCGTGCTGCTGACCACTCAACCCCTTCTAGTGCCGCGGTCATGGAAGAGTAG
>Ga0136643_10001607_pt1 | contig 27927 bp, 14 predicted proteins | sample TergutLab28metaG_FD_96883 | JGI IMG/M metagenome (GOLD analysis project Ga0136643, IMG submission 96883) | Labiotermes labralis P1 segment gut microbial communities from Petit-Saut dam, French Guiana - Lab288 P1 (version 3) (version 3) | ecosystem: Host-associated > Arthropoda: Insects >... | reverse complement strand
TTCTTCATTTTGCCTCAGGTGTTAGAAGAATCATTCGACGAGCTACCGACGTGTGAGATTACACACGGAGAAGAAAAATATTCTCGGTTTCTTTGATTTAAAACTCTTTGGCCGGGGGCTGGCTCTCATAAGCAATTTCCTAGCCTCTAGCCTGCGGATGGTGCGGCCGCTGGGCTGAAGCTATAGCAGGCAAGTGAATTCCTAATGCTGGTTATACGATACTGTGCCCTGTGCTGAATTCTGGCTGGGGTGTCAGTGTAATTTCCCGCTTGTAAAGCGTTATGTTTTTATGTGTGCCCAGAAGAGGCCTAGATTTTTATAGGTGATTGATTACGCTTCGGATTAGTTTAGTTTTAGTATTTGCTGTCGAATTTTAATTATTATTTTCTTTTGTTTAATACACTTTGTTATTTCTTACCCTAATTACATTGCAGACTGGAGGGCCGCGGGTCCATACCGTATTAACTGATTAGCGATTTTTTGAAATGGAAATAGGAGGAAACGATCAAGTGCCTCTGCCACGTAAGTTATAATCCCAAAATTTGTCTGAAGGGAATGAGAAAGGATGTTCTAGAAAAAAGAAATTTTAAAAATCTGGGGCATTAACGCTAAAAAAATGTGTTTATACGTATCATATTACACCTACCGTGCATATTATTGCAGTCACTATATCACCCAACATAAGCGCTTGATAAAATACAGTGTGTGACAAGTATCAAATTGCTACATGTTTCGGCACCGGAGTGCTATCCTCAGGGGGGTCTTTTTTTTTAGAAGAAGGAATACGAGTCTGAACACGCTAACCTAGGCATTGCTAAATTCCCAGAGGATGGCACTCATGTGCCGGAACATGTAACAGTTTAATACTTGTCATGAATTTCTTTTATTGAGTGTATTTTGCGGTTCATGTATTTAACATCTTCATGTCTTGTTAATACTGGTTATAAGCAAATGTGTCATACTGTTTTTGTCTCACTCCTGCTGCATATTCGGGGGCTTCCGGGTTCAGATCCCTAACATGGCTTACGTAATTGTGGTTCTGCGTTCTCTTCAGTCACTTCTGATACTTTACCGGGTGGCACCTCAGATTACAATGCGAAGGTGTCATTACTGTCTGACCTTTGTACGAGTTGACGCCATAGTTTGAGCTTTTGAGGAGGTCGTTAAATAAACATTACAAAAATTTGTCAGGTAGAAGGTTAAAAATGTTTGCTTCCTACCGTGAGGGTCCGGCCAAAAGAGTCGGTCCGTAAACCGGCTCTTCTCACTCAATGTGTTGAAGGAAATGTATGAACTGCGATACAAATTAAGGATAGATTCGTTGCTGCACTTCCTTACCGATTCGTTGCTCATAACACTGGCAATACTGCAAGCGTCCTCTAGTACACCATTTACGTTTAAAGGTAAACAAATTCCAGCAAAGTATTTTCAAATTACATAAGCCCTATCCCATACGAACATCAAACAAATGCATAAAAACATATTTTAAGTCACAGGCTAAAGAAAAATAGCTACAAAGCCTCGTTTCAGAAACAACAAACTTTACCCGACTTGTGTGTAGTGTTTGTCATCGTTTCTACGCTGTGCGAAATATGACAGCCTCTTTTAAAAGCACAAAGAGTTAGCCAGGAAACCTGTTAACCGTCGCAACGCTTTGCCCGCGCTCGCTGCCAATGTGCAGTGCAACATGCCATCTCTTGGCGAAAAGTCGTACTACGGGAATTTGTGCTATGTATACTGTCTAATCACATGGTCCAATAAATTGAATAAACAATTCAGTGCGCTTACAATTTTCAGGTGTCAAACATAAATGCGATAGTAGACGGGAAGGTAATGTCGAAATGACACCATGTTTAACGTTATGGTTTCGTGAAGGAGACATAATTGTTCACAGTATGAGGAGCTTAAGAATGATTGTTCTGCATAAATACCGGTATGTACTTAAGTAAGGGCTCGAATAGATTGCTCCTAAACTGCTGAACACAAAGATGCGCAAATTTAATGTACCTTCAGGTAGTCTTCGAATGACCTTCAGGGGCGTGCACTTGCGACAGAGTTCAGTAAGTACCATTAAGTTTTAAACAAGCTGTTAAAAGAAAACCAACACACATTAACTAATGCATATATCCTGCCTTAAAAGTTTAAGCGGCCAGGATTTAGAGCTCCACATATTCTTATAATTTTACGACGTGCAGATGGGTGGTCAGCTTCAGGCCCTGGTAGCTTTAGCCCAGAAAAACATTCCCTGGTACCCATCCAATGGGTTATGCTTAGGTCTTTTTGTAAATCGTCTGAGAGGGTTTTGTTTTACCATGGCGCGACAGCCCCCCCCCCCCCCAGTGTGCCAAGGCCTTCTAATTATCGAGGCTTCACGATCACACTCAGTTGGAAACACCACAAACTCGGTAGGACTCATCTGGACGAATGATTATCCTGACACAGAGACCTCTACCTGACAACACACATCAGTCACAAGAGACAGACATCCATGTCCTCGGCGGGATTTGAACCTGCAATCCCAGCAAGCGAGCGGCAGCAGACCCAAGCCTTAGACTGCACGGGCACTGGGATCGGCGTCTGAAAGGCTAAACGTCATCAAATAACAAATTAAGCAACCACTACTGCTATTCTAAAACAGTATAGTTTCATAAAGACATTCTATATTTGATGTCAACAGCAAATATATTTAGACACTAGCATACTATTTTGTTAAACAAAGTTACTGCTTAGGATGACACAGCAGTATCGAAACATACTGCAAGTTTAAATATAAATAATTGGGTTGTTTTGTAAGGCTGTATTGGTTTGTTCTATAATTGCTTATAACTATCTTAAGAGGCAGTAAGCACAGACTGTTAGGTTGTTAGAACTTAACTGACTTTTAAACTAGCAGCACTGGGAAGAAATAAGAATCAGTTATATATATTACGTATTTTATTTTCGGTGATGGGGGACGGGCAGCAAAACCTGAGACTCGAAATCGTCATGGTCGTGTTCGTGACACCGTACAGTCTGGAAAATAGTAAGGGACGTCGTTGTACAGAATTTTATTGCCCCATATTTAGAAAATAATTTTTAAGAATGTAAAATAAATAGGTCAGGAACACACTGTCGTGTTGTTTGTGTGGGTTTGAAAACTGGATTCTGAAACTGAGGGTTGGGCATAGGCTGAGAGTGTTCGAGGGTAGGGGGCTGAGGAAGATATTTGGGCCTAAAGAGAAGAAGTAACAGGAGACTGGAGAAAGCTGCGTGATGAGGAGCATTAAAATTGGCACTGTTTTCCAGAGAGTGCTTGGGTGATCAAATAAACACTTGGGGCAGGCGGGACATCTGGTACTTGTGAGGGAGACAACAAATACTTATAGGTTTTTGGTGGATCTTGAGAGAAAAGGAATTTTGCAAGATCTAGGTGTAGATGGGAGGATAATATTACAATCGGTCTTAAAGAATGGACAAAAAAACCTTGCTTGGGTATAGGGACAAGTAAAAAGCTTTTATGAAAACTGTACTGATCCTTCACGTTGCATAACATGTGATGAGCTTCTGACTGAGGAACGAGCATGCCTTCACGAATGATTGTGCTGCATGGGGGTGTGATTAAGCTGCTCGTGTTATCGCCTATTCAGGATAAGAGGTCGGTGGGCTTTTCATCCGAAACGTCGGTAACCACTTTACACGTTGTCACAACCAACAATGTCACTCACCCTCGGCGGAGACCAGAAGAGTTCGTGAGAATAATTTCTGTGATTAGGCAGCATGCGGCGATTCGCTTGTATCGTGTAACGCAATATGAACATTTGAATAAACAATAAATCGCGTTTGTGTGTAACCAAGCTGGCCGTAGTGATAAAGCAGCTAACGAATCTGAACCGATAGGCCGCATGCTGAACAAGGCTTTACACACGCGAATGAATTAGTTGAAAATCAACAGTTCGAGCCCAACTAACAAGTAACTAATTGACCTGGCAACAATTCTCAAGGCCAACATAGAAATTCTTCCGGAAAGTTTAGCGAGACAAGGGTCGACAGTGTCCTCCTTTACAGACAGCCTGTCTCCTTGTACAGGGTGTTTCTTATGTCGCTCACCAGACCACGATAGCCTTATCAGATACCCACCACTCGCAGTTTATTCCCGTAACAGCCGTGATCTCTCGTTATCGATAAGATATACACCGTTTATATGTGTGATTTTTATTGCAACGCTTTGTCTCAAGTATACTTACAGAGTATTTTGCAGGCGACCAAGTCTTCATACTCAGCACTGAACTGTTAACCACTTACGAATTTTTTTGTCCCGTTCAGCATTACATGACTTCTGAACAGTAAGAATCTCAGCTAAACAAACAAATAACGGGCTGTTTTCATTGTTACACCTTGCATGTTGTCGAGTTACTCAATTATTACACCAATTTTATGTGCAGTGATTGGTGTAATAATTGAGTAAATAACCGGTAGCTTCACTGGCTTGTCGGTCGGCCTTTAGAAAAATGGCGTTAATTTGCTTTCCCTGACTTTAGTGTATTGTCCGGAGACTCTGGACTGCACGAAGTGCCCAGAAATTGTGTTAAAGAGCGGAAAATTAAACAGAGGGTTTCCAAAAGCAGTATTTCACCTGATTTCCCACATCGGTCCTAAGGTGCATTCACAAATCAACTGACTGTTTTTCCCGTGTTACCTGCACTACGCAGATACTAATGTGACTCCAAAAAAATGCACTTCTGATCGCGTTGGATATATTGTTATGATACATCATTTATTTCTGTTACATGTTTCGTGCATTTCAGGTCATTCATCAGGGAAAAACCAAACACAAGAGAATACCTACTTTCTTACTTACTTACTTACTCAGCTACTCAAGAAATTCCTTCCATTTTATGGAAATCTAATTATCATTACCGGATTCACAACAGGCCCCCGCTGTCCTTAACCTGAGCCAGCTCGATCCAGTCCATTCCCCCACATCCATATTCCTGAAGATCCATCTTAATGTTATTCTCTCATCTACGTATGTGTCTTGCAAATGGTGTCTTTCCCTCAGGCTTCCCCACCACAACCCTGTATCAACATTTCCTCTCCCCATAAGTGCTACATGCTCCGCCCATTTCATTCTTCTCGATTTCATCTTCCGAATAAAATTTGGTTAGGAGAACAGATTATTAAGATATACAAAAGAATAAATATATAAATATATAAAATACCTATAAGTATCATCACTGGTGTATTGTTTATTTTTTATTTGATGTCGACCTGATGATGACCAAGAAAGGGTCGAAACAGGTAGCAAATAATAATGTAAGCAAACCGACTATAAATGAATGTTGTTGGACTGAAATCTGGCTATTGGACGTTTGTTTAAACGAAAGCAATTTCACGGCAAGAAGGATGTCGCCTGGAACTGAAGGAATTTAGTGTATTGTTCGGATGAACTAAACGTATGGCAACTGTAAAGCATAAGAGCCAAATGGGTTAACTCTGCAATTTATTTTCCTCTCAGTTGCACAGAGCGTCTTATTTGAATCTAAGTCACTAACTATCGTCCAATTAGAATTATAAATTCCTCAGACTTCCGAAACGCGTATCGATTCATGTGAACTCGCTCTTCAGAAGCCGAGATGCAGCTTTTCTGAGCTTTAAAATTACAGTAATGAAAAACATAGTAAAATGATCACAGTTTTTCCTGAAAACCATAACAATAAAAGACATAAATGTGTTCTGTGGGAAGAATATACAATTTTCGAGTGGTTTGGTAGTATACTAAGTGACCACTGGGCTTCGAAAGTTAACACTTTGCGGCCATTAAATCTGTCAAGCGCACATATGGTAGTTTGTACCTGTCATGGTCAGCATTAGGCAGTGTCATCATCCGACAATACTGAAACAAAAAGCTATCGACAGCAACAAACAAAATGTTGCTGTGGTGGTTTGCCCTCTCTGCTAATAAATTTAACTACCTTACACTAAAATTAAAAAGGTAAAGGTAAAGGTAAAGCAGTCCCATTACAGGCCTGGACAGGCCCAGAGGGTTCCAGGAAGTTAAGGTTCCCAGATTACGTGACAATGGCCCAGGATGGTGGTCAGTTGTCAGCCTTACGCACCGGCCGCCTTTACCTCCAGGAAATGCTGATATAGGCCATAGTGCGATCGGAGGAATTTTATGTCAATGAGGAATCCACTGACACCAGATAGGGTCGAACCAGCGACCTTGCGATTTGTAGCACAACGCCTTTGCCACTATGCAACCGCGGCCCCACTTACTCTACGAGTACGTTTGCACATTTGAAAGGAAGGACAGGGTGCAATTATTAAATCAGGACGCGGGATTTTTCCAGTTTGAATTAGGATGCTTCCCAAGTTTCATTACAGTCTAATATGAATTCACTACATTAAATTATACCGTGACATGAAATAAATATTTGTTTTGAGACCAGCCTTTGTCAGCATGATAAGCAAATTTTGAAATACAAGAGAATTTTTTGACAAGCTGCGCAACCATAATATTGTACAGGACTCCTCTGAAATGAAATTATTTGAACCCAAGAAATATTATATGGTACGAACTTGCTAAGGAGGGGTATAAGAATTTATATTCGTCACAAATTTATATTAGGTTACTCAAAGAAATGAAGATGCCTGGAAACACGAGTGGGTTGATTAAGAAATGCATATACAGTGACACGGGCGACCTGTAGACGGCTTGGGCCCTTCGCTGGTGCTGCTCCAGAAAGTAATCTGTGAATATAATACGTACAAGTACGTAGTTTATATGCAGTGAGACTAGCAGTGAAGGACGCTTTAAAAGTTTTGCAAAGAAATTAGCCCCACGCGTAACTGACCCTAAAGTATTGTATTCGGATGAACAGAAATAAGAAATCAACAAGAGCAGAAAAATATTCCATTTTTATTAATTTATGGTTCGCTGTTTTCTTGTTTTTAATAGTTTCGTATGCTGTTTTCCTTTTATATTTGTCAGTTTTTATGTTATCCCCAGTCGTTTTCTGACCTTGCTGACTTCTCCGTTTATGTGTTTCCTTCTGAATGTTCAGTTTTGTAAATTTAAGGCTTATCAAAATTCCGGTTCTATAAAAGACGACAGATATCTTGAATGGCTTAGCGACTGCCATTTTCTTAGAAATTTATGCTGCTGCTTGCAAACAGATGCACTTACATGGGTTGTGTGGTGTTCGATAACGCTGGGAGAATACTGTGGATTTGTAGTTCTGAAGGCAGTTGTCTTAAATGTTAAGGCACTTTACTAGAATTAATGAGTGACAAGCCATCTGGTTAATGGATGTTGTATTCAATATCATTTACATTCGCTTACGTAAAATACCTCATTCTTAAGGAAAATACCTTCGTTTTATATTTCTTACTGCAACGTATTGAAAGATCGTGGACCATATTGCGGTTTTTGTATCATAACACAAGAGACTAGAGTGTTTAGTTCTCTAAGGCGCCCAATTTGTTTCGAAAAATCAATAAGCTACACCTCTCCCCTCAAACTTCGGTAAATTTCACATAATAACAGTATATTCTTCAGCTACGAACCGTGATATTTGAGCAGTTTGATCAGGGGTTTGCTTGTTATGTCCGCCATTGCATTTTGGAACCCTAAAGGGAGCAAAAAATAGTACAAATATTAATGACAAATGTCCAGGAATAATTTACTTAATAAAAGGTTATAATCGGCTAATTGTAAATAGTGCCATGAAAACGTGAGGTGAAGAGTAAATGTTTAATTAGAGTGTAAGCCTGTTGTGAGTGGCTGGAAGAGAATGAGACGTTGCGCGTAATGTTAGGTGCAGAAGGTATTTTTATGTGGCGGATCAGTGCTAATATGTACAGGTGATGTACTAATGTGAAGTGAAAATATGAGGGCTAATGTAACAATGCCTAAGAACAGGTTAATTATTATGTGAAAAATATTAAGGGTAAATTTGCATTTGTTCTTTAAAGATAGTAATTTATGTAGTTCAAAAGAGTGTAAAGGGGTGACAAGGCAGCTAAAAGAGTGGAATTAGGTATAGAAACAGTGAGTGAGATAAGACTGAAGTGCAAAGTAAAGGGAATATAGCGAAAGACATACTGATTGACTACAAAGCTAATAGAGAAATGGGCTGTCCGAGAAAACAGGATGGTTCTACTATATCGTATTACACTCCCAAAAGTACAAAAACATCGTATCATATTATTGTTACGTCTGTCCCTGTTTGAGTCACACTGTACGCGATAAATTATTATTCAGTCCTGTTAATTGACGTGTATGGTTGCGCCTGTAGACCTATCTATGCAACACGCCAAACTGCTGGGTCAAAAATGTTGTCGCAGGAGTTGCGATGGAGCATGTTAATTGCTCTAAAAGCGAGTGGGAGTGGAGGTGTTGGCTTCAGGCTCTTTACAGAGAAGAGCATGAATTATTGGGTATGCGCGTTTTTTTGTACTTCTCATTGAAGGTAAATATTGCACACGGCATTTTAAGCACGTTATAATCCTCAATTAAGGGTACCGCCAGCCACAGAACAAATGCTTAAGTTGCGGTCTCCCTTCCCAAGTTTCCTGAACCTATCACAATATGAATATTTACAGTCCCTTTCTGAGGTTTCCCTAAGCCGCTTTTTGTATGGCTTTGATAGTTCTGTATTCAATCCTACCATGGGACAACTTGTTTCTTCTGCTGTATCGGATATGCTGATGGATCTGCTCTGCCTCATACAATATGACAGTCTCAGTTGGACCGATCGTGTGAGGAATGAAGTAGTATTACGTGGAGTCAAGGAGGAGAGGAATATCATACATAAAGTAAAAAGAAGGAAGGCTAAATGGATTGGTAAAATCTTGTGTAGGAACTGCCTACTAAAACAAGTTATTGAAGGGAAGGTAGAAGGAAGGATTGAAGTGAGGGGAGGACTAAGAAGAAGACGTAAGCAGCTACTGGATGACCTTAAGGACAAGAGAGAATAAGGAAAATTGAAAAAGGAAGCACCATATCGCACTCTGTGGAGAACTCGCTTTGGAAGAGTTTATGGAACTGTCGTAAGACAGAGTACAGAATAAATCAATGAATGAATAAATGAATGTTACGGTGCAAAGCCATCGAAAACTCGCGTCATGTGCAACAATGTCGTCATTATTGCAACTTTCAACATATGGGTAAAGCAATCCCTGCACAGACCTGTACAGACCCTGAGGGTTTCAGAAGTTTGAGGCTCCCCGATTTCCAGACAGTCGGCACATGAATGTAGTAAGGTTGTAAGTCCTATGCACCAGCCGCCTGCCCTACACACCGACCGCCTTTACCCCCAGAAAATATTCCTGGTATTAATTTTTGTTAGAGGCTGAGTCGACCCCATGAAAATAGTGCGACCGCAAGGGTTATGTCAATGAAAAATTCCAATGACACTATCGGGAATCAAACTCGCGACCTTTCGGTTTGTAGCGTCACCGCGTTCCCGCATCTTTCATTATACTTAATAAAATTGTCTCTCACTCAGATGGTTGTGGCGATGGCGAATGTTCATTATTTCACAGCTGGTGGGAAGAACAATAGTGACACAGACCGACGCTCCTTGTTAGTTGTTCAGTGGTGAGCATGTTAAGTGCGTCATGGTACTGTCACTGCTGCAGGCACAGTGCTTCCGACATAAAACATGAGGGACAACCAGAACACTCTTCATTTCTCACTTTCGTATTTAACAGAATATTTCTAAAAGAATGCAAAAGAAATCGACCCTTCCCTATGGATAATTTGCACATTTTCCTAACCATAAATGGCCTAACAAATTTATACAAAGTCGATAAACCATTTATGAATCTCTTAACAGAAGATAATGCAGTTTAATTTAATACAGAGTTACTGTGTCCGTGCGTTTGTGGTTCATTTACTGGAATATAAGAAACGAATATAGCAGTCCTGCAGTTAAACTTCATGCAACTTTGTTATTTGTGCAGAGTCAGGAGCAAAATGGCACCTCGTCGCTGGGCTGCGTCTCTCAACGCGCCGTGACGTCTCATTTAAATAATCCAATTTACGCTCAACTGCGAGGTTGCCACGTTGCTCTCAGTCTTTAAATTGTGGTCCCTTCAACAAACAGGAAGTGACAGTTCTGAAGATGCGAGTTAGCTAGGATAAAGTTTCAACATCTGAAGAACAAAGTTTCGGGGTAAAATGTCGGACAGATGACCGGTTGTCACTAGTGAAGTTTTTTTTGTTTGGCTTCCCGAAGTCTTTCGTATCGAAACACCACATATTAATTAAAATTAGGTAATGTTCTCCTTCCACATCCATTTCAGTTTATTATTTCCAAATTACCCTCTTCTTTGACTCTATGAATAATCTGCTAGTGACAAAGTTAGAATAAACCATAAATAGTTAAAGCTATTCGTATTATTTATGGCAATAGGCTTTGATCTTGAACTCTTAGTCCTAATTCATGCATTCATTCGTTCATTCATTCATTCACTCATTCATTCAATCATTCCGTAATATTTGGTTACTTTTACTCCATTACTGTCCCATAATTTTCATGGAAAGCGAGTGAAAACACACGAAACTTGACTCATGGTGAATGGTACCATAAGAGGGACCTCCCAACTGCGGAGCAGACAGCCACATCCGCTGTACGTAGCTCAGTAAGAAAAATGTAATGTCACCAGGATCCACAGCTATTATTTGAGGCAACACAAGGCGACGTAATGTCTGGCTGTGCGAAGCAGAGAGACTGACGAGCTGCCACAACTGTAATATAGGAAGGCAGTTTTGTGGGCAGCCTGTGAGTCTAGCCGTGACCTAGCTTGGCATGACATTGCCTATTGACCCGACTTGGATCTGCGAAAAGAGGAAAAAAGCTGTGTAGCAGTGAAACTCTTCTTGCTTCGCTGCCCAAGATGAAAAGCGTAGAAACTGAGAGGCGCATGGAGAAGGATGGAAAGTTGAAAGAAGACTCAGGCTTACAGCGCAGCTACCCACTAACCCACGTGAGCAGCTGTCACGCGTGGATTGGATTCAGGGCGTAACGAGGCCGACGGAAGGAATCAAGGGGGTTAGATTTAAAAAAAAATTGGACGTATGAAGGATACACACAGAATTAAAAGCAACTGAACTTGATGCCCATTGCTTTAGGCCATCACACAGCAAAAAGGCTGTGTGATGGCCTAAAGCAATGGGCATCAAGTAGATGAAAGTTGTTGTTATTTTGTTAAACAAAGCTGATGTGTTTGAGGAGGGTTTTAGTAGAAAATTTGTATTGTTGGTGTCCCGGTCGATGCTTTCAGTAGCTTAGACCTTATGACATCGAATGATCAGTGAGCAACTGGAAATGATGTGCAACTAATCGGTCGCTTTCTCAGCATTTTTTTTCGAGGTACTGAGGAAAACAAAGATATATTTGATCAGGGAAACCGAACTGCCGTTTGAGATTTGAAACCCTGACCTTTCGAATAAGTTACAGGAATGTCATTCCTTTTACCAAAGCTCAGTAAAGCTTTTATTTTCTTTCTTTGTTTGTTTTGAGAGATTATCAGTGCCTCCGGTTAACGAGCGTCGATGTTTGAAAGATTTAAATTCGTTGGGGATTTAGAAAGACGAAGTAGTGGAATGATCAGGGTACAATCCAGGCACTTCTGAACGGTCTATAAGAAAATAAGCAAACCTCAGCGGAGATGCCAGTATCATGATGCACAACGCAAAGAAATTATTTGAAATGATTGTTCCTAAAAGATATTTTTACAGCAAACTCAGCAGTACAGGAATATAAACCAACACCCGCGGTCTTTCTAAGAAGAAGTACCAAGCCCTAATTACATTAGTTAGACCTGGCATATTGCAATATGTCCATTTAGCCACGAGTGTATACTTTATAAGTAACATGGAATTCTGTTTCGGATTGTCATTTTATCATTATGCTCTGTCGATGCTGATAATTACGAATAAATCCAGGCAATGTAAGCAGTAAAAGGAAGTTGATGATACCTGCATTTTAGTCGGTATTGCAGTGTCGACACATGCCAAGGAAGTTATATTTACAGTCAACAGAACTTTCTGTGCTATCAGACTGCCTCTCCAGAAATTTTGGATTTCAAAGAACAGAACAGCGTCCTGAATCCCTTAACATCTGTTACCAAATCCGAAATTTTACTGAAGCCGTGTTTAAAGGAAATACAATTTTATGGTCCCAGAAGTAAAACAAAACGTTTTGAAACATAAATATTTATTAAAAATTCCATTATTTTCGCATGTATGCATGACGAAATTTTATTATTCTCGATTCACATTGCAAATAGATCCAGCCCCTCCTACATAAAAGAAGTGGAGGTCAATAAGAAATGTTAATTAACCATTTAAAGCCTGCTAGTCACGTGATGCACCAAAAGTTTAACATTCAACAACTGTACGCTCTGCCCACACTGTATTTATGTGTTTTGTACTTATCTGAGAACAAAGAGCGACTTGTGCCACTTACAGTATAAACTGATTGGTTTTTATAACCGATATGAAAAGTGTTTACTGCGTGGTACGGACTGGGTCTTTAAATAAAGCGGTCTGCGCTTCGTCTGTAAAGGGTTAATGTATGATATTTGAGCACTGCGATTTTATTCCTACTTCAGTACGGAGGAATTTTGGTAAAGGAACTCCAGACAGTCGCCCGCGTAAGCCCAGTTTTTTCAGAAAAGCGCAATTCAAATCTTCACTCAATTGTGACGATTGTAAGAGTGAATTGCCGATATGTACCTATGGATATTAATTACGCGTGCAAATTGTAGAATTTTTCATCGAAGTTTCAAAGGGGTGTTTTAGTAATATGTTCAGGGGGTGACGAGTGATCATTTCCGGGGTAAAAGCGGACGGGGCGCAAAACTGTAGACTCATTTCGCTAATCGTCGAGGTTCAAAATGATTGGATTTACACCTCCAAGCTGCCATATATCTTCAACTCGTGCACAGACATACAGTCTACATTTGCTAGTACGAATCAGCCCTTAAGGCATTGGGCGTTCTTTTCCATGCCGGACAAAGTGAGAGGTAACGCCTGGAATTAGGCAGTATGGTGAAGCCCCAGCCGGGTCTGCAGGACGGCTGGCCGATACAGCGAGTATAAATAGATCTGGGCCCTGTATTGTCTGCACACTTCATATCTTTATGCCATCGACAAGTGATCCTGAATTTTCAGTCATTTCCCTTAGTCGATGAAGAACAAATCTTTTGTGTGTATTTTAAACCTTCGTCTTTGTTGAATAAATTCTGAAGTGCCTTTTAAAGAAGGAGATTTCCTTTCAAATGTTCGACAAAGAAGTTGGACTACATCTCGTGTAGGAGGAAACGGTGAAGTATTGTCAGCATGCCAATGAGCTTCATGTATTCAGATAATAAAAGGACCCTAAGTTTCACATGGTCCATGTAGGTCTTCGAGTGCTAGTGCATAGCAATGTATTTTGAAACCAGAAAGCCTTAAAACAAGTACGAAAACCCACTAATACACAGCAAACTGCTCCAGTTTCTTCCGTAAACCCTAACGCATGTCACTTGAGATCAATTTTACACTTATCTTTTGTCATATTCTCGGATATGGTATTGGATATTTTCGAACATGTCTACTTTGCAAAATTTTTTACCATTCAATTTCTTGCCAATCGGCTATTTCACTTTTCGATCAACACAAGGTGTTATTTAAATAATATTTAAAATAGTGGTAGAGTGACGGAATTATTAAAACTGTATTGGGATATATATGAATTGCATTTCGGAATGATACACTTACGTCAGAGCACTTGAGAGAGACTAACATGATTTAGTATATGTGAATTAACCTAGGGCAGTGTGTAACATAAAGACTCGTTTTGTCGCAACGTTTGTGGCGACATTTGTCAATTTGGCCTCGTATACCCTATCATGTTTCGAGTCTAATAAGGAGGGAACGGGACTTTAGAGCCTACAAATTATTAATAATTTAAATGTTAGAAAACAGTAGAAGTGATTTCAAAATTACATTAATCACATAGCCTAGATTATAATGCTATCCAGATTATTCGCTTTTCCCTTGTATCGGAAGAAGACGAAGGGCTGAAAAAGATCGCTACAACGAACAGCACAGAATTTTATTTGTAGTGTGAGTCACATAGGAGAATTTTTTAATTTCGCCTTTTGCTTTGTGTACTGAAAGATACGTTATGTTTCTCTGCATATGTTTTTTTCAAACATATTAGAGCATTTTATGTTGGGGGAGCCTTAACGAATTTGCGAGATTATTTGTTTCGTCATGACTGTCCGTCTGTCCGCATGGGACAACTCGGCTACCAATTGAAGGATTTTTATGGCTTCTAATATGTGAACACTTTTCGAAAATATGTCAAGGAAATTCAAGTCTTTTCACAATCTGACAAGAGGACGAATTAACTCATGTGAGAACCTGTACATTATGTTAATATCTCGCTAATTCTTCTTCGAATGGGAAATGTTACAAAAGTGTACAAAAAATCGGAACCAACATTTTTTGTGCAATGAGTTCTTTTTTCCGAAATGTTGTCCTCTATGAGATAATGTACAAAAATATGGTACATCCGCTTAGGCCACAGATGAAAATATGGCGAAGTTGTTATTTGTTTTTTGAGGTTTTTGTACCAAATTTTTTTAGATTGTAATGGATCAAGGTATTAATAGGTATAAATTGTATTCATTACCGGTCCCAGTGGCCGCGCGGTCTAAGGAGTAGGTCTGCGGCCGCTCGCCTCCTGAGATTGTTGGTTCGAATCCCACAGGGGGCATGGATGTTTGTCTGTTGTGAGTGTTATGTGTTGATATGTAGTGGTCTCTGCGACGAGCTGATCACTCGTTCAAAGGAGTCCTACCGACTGTGGTGCGTCGTGTGTGATCTAGAAACCTTGTGAATGAGGAGACCCTGACCCACTGAGGGCTGTTGCGCCAAATAAAAAATTGTATTCATTGGCTCTATTTTCGGTCTTTGTGTTGTTTTAGACATTTTCTAGCTTTATTTTTTCCCGTCTGATGTTAGTGTTCGACGTTTTTCCTAGCGCAACACCATTCTTATGTTTGTCGTAAAAGTTTTCCACTACTTTAATCAGTTGATTCAGTTTTGTTAGGGTTTCCCTAATAATCTTCTAGATCGTCCATGTATGGCGATATTATTTGTTTCAGCTGCAGTAGGATGCTTGATTTGTAGCCGTGTTCAGATCCATTTAAGGCTTTCGAAAAGGGGTTCATGTCTAAACACAACCACAAAGCACTGATGGGTTGCTCTGGAATATGCGACGTAAAACTTCTATATGAGCAATTTTTATGTGGTGCTTCCTTGTCCTACAGTTTACCCCCTTTCGACCGTTGTTGATAGTACTGTGTTAAATATAATTTGATAATAGTGCTGATTTTGTAAATGTCTAATAATTCTAAACCCAAGACTATGGTACTGAGTCAAATGTATATTTGCAATCAATGTGACTCACGTACAGATCTCGCTGTTTCTTTTGTGTTTCCTTCAGTATTATGCCATGATTTTTACTTTTGCTCAGCTCCTATTTCTCTTTTTTTTTTGCATCCCTTTTTAGGCGCTTTCGCAAAATTGCGGAAAACGACTATTATATTAATATTTGTGCGCCCTCCGCATGGAACAACTCGGCTGTCACTGGACGAATTTTCATTAAATTCGTTATTAAAGTATTTTTAGATAATTCATCAAAGAAAAATTTCATTAAAATCGGACGAGAATGAAGGGTACTTTACATGGAAACAATTATACATTTTCGATCTTATCTCGAACAGTTATTCTTAGAATGAAAAATATTTCAGTCAAAAGTTGTAGAGAAACTCGTTACACACATTTTATGTTCGATACCTTTTTTTCGAAAATCTTGTCGTTTATGAGGTAATGTGGGGAAAATATTGTAGAGCGGGGCAGGCCACAGATGACAACACGGCGCATGCGCATTGCATGCTGGGTACCTAAGGCTACAAACACAAACACAGGTTATGTAATATTGATTGCTTTTCCACTACAACAATGGTTGCACGAACGCCCTCAAAGTTACGTTATACGTACATTTTCTTGTTCTCTCCCGCCAAGATATTATTTCTTTAAACATCTTTGTTTATGTGATTTGTGATGCTGTTTTTGTACAGACCGTTTGTAAACACGTGATCGGACGGTACTCAGACAGACCCTTTTAATGTTTCTTTCGGAAGGAATAGCGTAGTGCCTTTTCTCAGTAATTCAAGTAATGACAGTGGATATTTCAGACACTTATTGCTGCACTGAAATAAATGTGGGTGAGTGGAAGTCATTTATGTACCATTAGTTCTACGTAGATACCGTCGCTTCCAGGGGCTTTCCGATTTTGGTGTCCCTAATTATCTTCTTAGATACACTTTTCCATTCTCCTCTTTCATAATGTCGTTTCATTTCGTTTCTCTCATTTAATGTTTTTCGTAATTAATCCATGAAGCATGACTATTGTGAATCAGCTAACTATTGTCACAGCTCACTATTGTGACTCAGTTCACTATTATGACTCATTTCACTACTGTGACTCAGCTCACTATTGTGACTCACTTTACTTTTGCGTCTCAGCTCACTATTGTGACTCAGCTCAATATTTTGACTCAATTTACTCTTGTGACTCAGCTCACATTTGTGACTCAGTTCATCATTGTGACTCAGCTCACCATTGTGACTCAGTTCATTATTGTGACTCAGCTCATTATTTTGACTCAGCTCACTATTGTGACTCGGTCACTAATGCAACCTAGCTCACTAATGCGATCCAGCTCACTATTGTGACTCAGCTTACTAGTGTGACTCAGCTCAATATTTTGACTCAGTTCACTATTGTGACTCAGCTCAATATTGTGACTCAGTTCACTATCGTGACTCAGCTCAATATTGTGACTCAGTTCACAATTGCTACTCAGCTCACTATTGTGACTCAGGTCACTATTGTTACTCAGCTCAGCTTTGTGGCTTAGTTCATTATTGTGACTCGGCTCAATATTGTGGCTCAGTTCACTATTGTTACACAGCTCACCTTTGTGACTCAGTTCATTATTGTGACTCAGCTTACAATTGTGACTCAGTTCATTATTGTGACTCAGCTTGCTATTGTGACTCAGTTCACTATTTTGACTCAGCTCACTATTATGACTCAGTTCATTATTGTAACCCAGCTCGCTATTGTGACTCACCTCACTATTTTGACTCAGCTCACTATTGTGACTCATTCCCTATTGTGACTCAGCTCACTATTGTGACTATTACAAATCGAGGTTCTGAATTTTTTTATTCGTTTTTGTGACTAAGCATTCTTATTTTATTGTTCTTTTTCCCTGGCCTGAAGCATTACCATTGCTGGACCTGTAGAAACACGATTGAGTATCTAGAAATGATTCTTTCGTCCCTTCCTTCACGTAATGTTCATATATCCCCTTAATCGTCCATACAGCGCCAGTATTTTCTGTCTTAGTGTACCTATGAATTCAGACATAGTGAGATAATATCGTACATATTCCATTCAGTATATTAACAATATATTATATTTTTTTCAACCAATTTCACATACATTTCCACATAGCGCTATTTCCCACGTTAGACTAGAGCGTACTTTATATATGGCAAAAATTCTTCTCGTTAGTCTTGGAACTTTATTGGTTGAGATCTCTTTATTATATTCAGTAGCACGTGCAAGATCATGTCTTAGGAGTTGTATTTTTGTTTCCAGCTTCCTTACGTTGGCACTTTAGGGTTATCTCGCCTGTCACTTAGATACTTCGGGTAGAGTTTTGAACCATTACTCTGCGCTACAGTTACAGCAGTACAACATATACTCGAGTGAAGTGCTTCAGAGACCTGAATTTACGTTAAGTGAGCCGGTAGGTTATTGTTATTGATGATGCTTATTGTTGTGGTAGCTTGTTGGACGGTTTCTGTCTCAGTATGTGCTCTCCCTGTGAAATGGATTATAGGTGTTTGAAATGCATCACGTACTGTTACATCTAGATTTTCTACCCGTCTTGCCGTTACGCTATTAGGATGTTATCTTAATTGGTAAGAGTTCTGCTTCCTACAGGTGAATTTAAGTTCACCACTTAAGGTGAAGTAACTGATTTGATTAACCATTCGCGGGTTCACGTTAATGTGGCTTGCACTGAGACACGTATGGCTTAATATTTGAGACAAGCATATAACTACTGGCAGGACCAACCAGAAGGGCAGGATTATTATTACTATTATTATTTTTATCATTATCATAATTATCAACGTCACCATTATTGTACAACCACAAATTGTGCACAAGGACAATGGCATTTTATATAAACCCCAAGTTGCACTGGAAGTTCTGCTTGGGTCCAAGCTTCATTCACTGGCTATGACTAAACTAAATATTGCTTGTGATTTAACCAAATAGTTAAAAAAAATAACAACGTCATGTTACTGCACTAATTCTTGTGTCAAATGTAAGTATCACCTGTAGCCCACAATTTTTAATAGCCGAAGGAATTTGCCCAAATTAGGGTAAATTCCGACAAAAACAAACTATTTTAGGCACCGTTTTAAGTTCACAAATTCGTAGCGCTTGTAATTCCTATCAATGAATTTGTAGAAAAAATGCTCATAATCAGTTTATGTTTCCTGCTTTTCACTGGGTTTCTTGAAGTTTCTGTAATGGATGGGCATTCCTCCAATTTACTCTATAGGTGTTCGGCCCTAGAAACAGCTTTACTTACTTACTTACTTATTTAATTACTTACTTACTTACTTACTCCAACGAGCATAGTCCTTCTTGAGAACCTAACCTGTTTTCAGCTAGTCAAGAAATTCCCCGCATTTTATGGAACCCGAAGGTTCATTACCGCATTCACGCATATCCGCCATTTGTTCCTATCCTAAGCCAGCTCGATCCAGACCACCCCCACATCCCACTTCCTGAAGATCCATCTTAATATTATCCTCACATCTACGCCTGGGTCTTCCAAGTGGTCGCTCCTTTATATGTTTATTACAAAAATGACTGTGTTACATGTAAACCTACTGTAAGATTGGAGGGAAAATTCCTGAGCTGACATGTGGAAGTCAAAAGACAAAGCAGAGCCAGTAATAATCGACCCTTTATTTATTAGCTTACTGTTTAAAGGTCTGACAGATTCAAACATAAGTTTTGTTGGGGTAATTGTTAAGACAAATGACCTTACAGTAAACAGTCGGTATTGCAGCTATATCTGATACATTTTACTCCAACGTAGAAAATGGATGCCGTTCCTGTTGATTTATTCGTTGATATGAATTAAACCGGATGGCAGAGGAATGGAGGAGGATAAAGCTAAGATCGTTATTTTAAGCAAGGGACATGAAAGGAATGCTTAACTTAACAATGTATAACTTACATCATTTATTGTGAAACTAACATATCATTGTCACTCAAACATCAGATGGATAATGGTCCGTTTACATTTGAGTTCTTTACCTCTTTTCAACAACAACTATACTAAAAGCAGCAGTACATTGAAATGTGTAGGTATGAGAAATGTCTTACTTTCCCCAAAACTGGGCGAGTTTCTCTTCCAAAGGCCAAAAATTCTTCAGCGCTGCTGCAGCAGTATTGAAGAATTTTACTGAAACCTTCATTAAAAAGTTTCACTTCGATCCATTGTTATAAACAAATGTGGTGAATATTAAGTAATATTTCGAACTTGGATTCCTGGGCCTACTTAAATGTTAATTACTTACAACAATTCAGTCTGTGACCCATAAAACTGTTTTTCCCCCCTAATATTCGTGTTGTATTTGCATCAGAAAAGTTTTGAAAAACAAATTTCTTAATAAGATCTTGACAGGAATTTGCACAAAAAAAAAAAGAACGAAAAAACTCTTTAGCAGGAAGAAGCTCTGGATGAAGCGTCTGTCCGGCGCTCGGAAGGAACAGGATTGTCTTGGAAAGCCCAACAAATTTCATTCATATGTGACATAAGCATATTACTCTGTAATAACTTCATCAAATGGTTTTTGAACTCTGAAATATCGCTTATTGAAATGATTACCTAACCACTCTTGATACAGAAATTTTCTTATAATTAAAACTTCAAAATCTTATGCTACAAAAAAAAAATTCACAATTCGGTAATATTTTTTGTAAAAAAGTCACCGCCCCACGTTTCTTTGATATGTATGTATGTACTTATGTATGTATGGTTATGAATAACATGGCACAAAGTGAGGCTACACTGAAATAAACTTAAACATTACTGCAGTATAGATATGTACTCTATGTGGTTTTATTTTAACTTCACAGCTTATAGGATTATTTGGGGATAGGTATCCCTTACCACTGTGTGCAAAAGTTGAAAAATATTACGTCTTCTTTGTTTTGCATACAAATTATCAACATTTTAAGACATTCACCATTAAACACGCAGTAAGCAATAATTATACAGATTTCTTTTATTGAAAATGTGGCGTAACAGTAACTGAACGGACATTCTGGTTTACACTTGATATGTATGTTCTTAACATTACAAGATATGCATGTCTCTGTTAGGCCTACACCAACTATATGACAATATTCAACATGATTTGACTAGTATTTCATACAATTGAGTATTGACTTCACGGGCGCTCGTTGCCTGAGTACCACACTAGACAGTACTACGAAAGGTTTTCCACCGTAATAATTTAAATTACATATGTGCAATTTAAATTACAAATAAATTAGAAGAATTTCCATATTCATTTAAATTTCCCCACATAGCCTATGTTTGACCACTCTCATTACTATGCCACACTCACCGATGGAATTATGAGCCACAATGGAAAAGATTAATTTACAGTGTTGTTAAAGATAATTAAAACACAAACGTAAATTATTTCTCCGTAAGTTGACGGTTTCGACCCGGCGCATTCCGTTTTTGATGAACCTCGATTGTTGAATGTTATCGGATGAAGGCTTAAACATCGCCGCTTGAACTAAACAGATTTCAGTATTTACTGTTCTGACTTCTTAAAGAAGACTGATTGATTGGATTGAGTTTCGACTTTAGCCGAAGACTGTCACCTTACAGGGAATTAAAACTTCTGATTTGGAAAGGACGTCAGGGTACAAAACTGTAATCACTTATTTCATTGATTCTTTTCGTGATGCTGTGATGTCATTGGCGTACTAGTAGTACAGAATGTCCCTGAGCATGAGGGCTGTCAAGGAATGTGCGATCGATGCGGAAGGTCTATCCGCAGACCTGCCCTCTTGGTTCAGAGGAGTATTTAACGAGGAGCAAACAGCTATGGCCGTTGTTCCTTTTTTAAAAGTCCTTATATTTTTAACTTTGCCCTATAAATTTTGCTACGTAAATCAGTAACTTGCATGACGCTCAAGTACGTTCGTTTCAAAGGGCATAACTGCAAACATATACAATTCGTAACTGGTTACGGAGGCGAGTAGGCCACCGTTCTTTCGTGTTGTTAGAAAAAATTATAATATTTTATTCAAAAATAAGGAAGACCATTCTGTAATTTTAGTTTAAGTTCTGCAGAATTTTGAAACTCGTGTTAATAATTTCAGTTCTTTGATAAAGTGGCATGAAAATACACACAAAGTAACAATCACATATGGATCCCCGTTTGAAAGAATCTAGTGTGGTGCTTCAGTAACTTGCAAGGCAAAACTTTTCTACGGAAGAATATTATATTATACTACATTATATTAGTAATGGCTAGTACAATTCACTGGATTGAATCAAGCTGGAAAATACCGGTTTCAAAAGCACACCCACAAATTTTACGTTTTGGGTTTCAAAGAGTAACATACTTTTGCATTATATTTTACTTAAAGTCGTTAAATTTTTATATTTGTTTACAGTTATTAAATAAAGCTAAGCAAATTTAAATGTTTTAATAGTACTTTATTATTTGTAACGTCTAGAACCAACATACGTTTTCATCAGGTGGTGTTCATGAGATATACAGTTGGAAAAATTCGAGGTTATCAATACTGTTAAAATGAATGCTTTGAAACCGATATAATGCGTGGTCCTGAACGCTGGCATTGCACCATATCCATTTAAATTTCTCAAAATGGTGGCTATGTATTTGCCTTTGATGGAAAATGTTACGGTCTGACGTTAAGTAACATAAGACAAAAATCTTTAGTTTTGTGGCCACTTATACAGCATAACTTGACAGAAATAAATTCAGAAACAACAGCTGAGGTTGGAATCACTTTTATTATGTATTGCTTTTAAGTGGAATTCTGAACGTTTGGCGGGCATAAAAATTATAAGAAAATACGTACAGACTAAATTATTTAGTATGCCGTGTTCTCTTTGAAGAACAACTGAATACATCATCACCGGAAAGTCGGTGAAAAGAGATTAAATGGCCACAAAGAACAACCTAAAGGATTTGAGAGTAGAAGTTGCTTATATGATGCGTGAAATTAGACTGGTGAGAATTTCACATCCAGTTTCCAGAACACCATTATAACAAGAGAGTGATATTTATATACAAAAATTACTTTTCATGATCACATTGCGATTCCGACAATTATGTAGCACCTAATAACTATCGGACAGATTTTAAAATCCATATAACACAACAACATTATGTCTAATCCATGTGTAAGAATCTACAGTTTGCAGCTTACTTTAAACGTGGTAGAAAATCGTATATATTTATAACACGTGTATAGTACATACTTCATCCTTATATTATTCCATAACACATTTATATAGGCCTGAAATGAATTGATATGTAATCATTATCAGTATGGTTCGTATGTATATATATATATAATTATGCCTCTGCAGTAGATTTTCGTGCAAATGTTTCAAGCTATTCATTCTTCGTGCTGAATTCAAAGATGATATGTAAGCAATGTTTCATTTACCAAACAGTAGCTTCATAATTTTAAGCTACACAGTATGATAGATATTTAATATTTCTATTCAGTAATGAAGTAACTTTCTCTCATGAAAAATGCATGTACCTCAAGTACAAACATAAAGATCTTGCTATTTGTTGTATTCCTCAGTCGAGCATAATGTGTTTACATATTGTGTGGACAGTACACACGTGTAACTTTTTCAAGGTCCACCGTAGCAATCAAAAGAGAACAGTTTTCTTGTATTGCTTCGTATCTGAAATATTAAAGATGTTTCATTCATGCAGTTTCCGTCTTAGAGATGGAATGAAGATGTGCATCTCACATGCTAAGACACAGTCAATTGCGTTTAACATTTCAAATGTCATTATTTTAAACACTCAAATATTTGTACCAATTCTGTCTCTGCAGTTAGGAGTTATAACCAGAATGATGACAAAATAACGTGGGTGTAATTTTAATGCCTGGGATTTGGTTACAAATTTACGCAGAGGAAGATAAATGTGTTGGTAGTAGGAAACATCTGTTGCTATACATTAACTTTTCTTAATATAGTGTACAAGATTTTCAAGTTTAAAACCCATAACTGACGAGAATTATCACATGATAGGGAATTATATCAAACTAAACACCCTTACAACGCAATGAGAAATATAAATTATTTTTCCAGTTTCACATATGTGGTAACAAAATTTGAAGATAATCAGTGCTGGCAATCACAACGAAATATAATTTTTCATAAAGTTGAGTATATATACTACGCATCTAGGATTTATGTAGGCCATCTAGAAAACATTTAAACAGTCTGTATGAGGATGCAGTTTGCGTGGTTTATATATGAGGGATCAATATTTGCTCTTTGCAGTTTAGCATGTGTGTAATACTTATGTACATATATTTACATATTTTCCTTTTTTCAAACATAGGCTTCCGCGTCTGTTTTGACTGGATGGAGATTTCGGAAGCGCTGTCTTATTTCTAGCGAAATTGAAACCGAACCGAGATATCCTTCTGCGGTCCGTTGACCTGTGTTATTCACGTTACGTGGTCACGCAGTACCTGTAGTGTCCATTAACATGATATCAAACAAAACATAACAAGAACATACAAAATACATACCAATATCACTGACAGAAGTGCCACCTTCTTCGCATTAACAGTGTCACATCTATCTGACAAACATCAATAAAGCTAGTAGATGAAGCTCTGTACAAAGCTAAGGATATGTATTTTACAACAGGCACCATAGTTTCTTTTTAATTATTTAGCAAGGAGGAGAAGGCCTAGTGAGGGCATTTACTGGTCCAGAATACCAACAGCGACTTCTGTAGCACAGCACACAACTCTACGATACTCAGCAGCGTAATATCCACACACGCATTCAACTGCAGTAACCAAAAAGCTTATACAACTTGGACAACGTCACATTGAATTTCGGGCTGTGAAAGTTCAATGGGTGCATGACAGAAATCAGTGTTCGGCTTTCTGAGCTACCAAATGTTTAGAAGGAGCGTTTTCTAGGCCTACGTGTGAGTTTGTGCTTGCAGACTGCATTTATTTCTGTATGAGTTTCAGGCACTATCATCTAGCTATGAGTATGAAATGTACTGGACTAAAAGACGCATTTGTGTAAAGTATAAAATGTACCCATCGGCGGACATTCTGATATGTATGTTGCCAATACACACTGAACTCACATCAATGCAGGTCTTGGCAATTGCTAACAGACTACTACTTCTGGAAACGCAACAAATACCAACAAACCGGCTTTTTGTTGAATCATTATTACTTATGTATTTCAAATCTGAGTAATGACGTAAATTAAACTTTGCATTACACATAATTCTTATTTGAATGTGTGTGACTTAAGGTATGGTCTGTGACTGTAACCAATTACAATATTACTTACGCACACTAAACAGGAAACATCAATTTACTCGTATCATTTATCAGAGTGATATCATGGTCTGAACTCAGACAGTATCCTTCCAAACGGCGTTGAATCCAATACACTACACTTTCCGTATATATATCATTCATAATAAGGTGTGGAATGGCGGATGAGTGGGGCACAATGATAGCCACGCCCGTCCAGAGTTGACCTGTACCACAGTCCATGAATCTAGGGCCATCTGGAAGCATTTAAATGCTTGAAACCGCTAGAACTCTTTCAATGCTATGTACGCGCTCAGTGCTGCTCTCTGTTGTACATTCCTAGAGACAGTCTACATATATGATATGCTTTTAGTGAACAACAAAATATGTTATTTTGCGTATATAAATCTTTTGTACATTACGCAGTCTATTGCCTCGCTACTGTCAATATCGTCCCAATGTCTGCAAGTGCGGTGTTTTAATCACTAAACTTCACATAACTGTGCTGTGAGTCTTTGCTTGTTTACCATAACGCACGACTGGTTCTGCAGTGCGCACTGACAGCATCGACAACATACCATTTTCCGTAATTCTCTTAAGAATACAGTATAATATATATATTAATCACAACCGCTCGTGCTACAATTACATTTACACAATATTTTAATATGTACGTGTACCTGTCTCAGTGGACTACAATGTGGACCATAATTACTGTCCGCATTCAATGCACGCTACTCTATGTCTTTTAAAAGGATGAGAAATGCGCTGTTCTGGGTCGTTTCGCGGCGAGTAGTGGCAATTACTTACCGACGTTTCGGGAAAACCTATCGGTCCAAGCTTCAGAGATCATGTGTTTTTATTTTTGACCCCTGAAGAAGGTGCCGACAGGTTGTCCTGAAACGTCAGTAAGAAACTGCCACTACTCGCTGCATAATAACCCAACAAGAGCGCAGTTCTCATCTACTTCGCGGCGGTAGCGTGAAATCACGCTTTTTAAAAGGGTATTTGACTTTGTTACACACTGTGTAATAAAATAAGTGTCTTTCCTTAAAAAATGTCTGGATATTGTATTATTTTAGTTAAGTGACAAATCGTATTAAGTTATTTTCGTATTTTGGGCGCAGTTACTGAATCTTCCGTGCTGTTCGGAAGAAGGTGCTGTAATTGGGTCAGGCAGAAATAAATGTTTCAAGCGTATGCTGTAGTGATACCGAGGAAGAAAGTATTCCTGCTAAGAAGGGCGTTTGGCTGGTCATAGCTGCGGAAGGTGGGAAGACTGAGGAAGACTGCCCAGAGCCCATGTGGCTTTAGGTTTCCAAGTACGTATCTTTCTTTGAGCCCCACCAGTGGGTGACGTGGAAATACGGTAGAGAGTAACTGTGAACTAATTCAGTTATTCTGATGATGGAAGCAGAACTTTCCTCCGAAACGCCAGAATATTTAGCCATAACTCAGTGCGGCAACCAAAAATGTGAGCATGAGTCTATTAACAAAAGCCGTGATAGCCTGAGGACCAATGCTGTGACTCCTGGACTGAAGGTAGGTACCAGCAAAAAGCTTGCAAGAGAAGTACGCCAGCAGCACGCTCCCACCGTAAACACTTTGTTCGCTATTTGCTCGTCGGATGTCCCATCAGTCGGTCCCCGCGTACGTGCACAACCGAGAGCGTCACGTCTAGTTACCAGAGCACACGATTTTATCACAAGACAGCGGTAAAGGCAAAGTTGTCCCTTTGCATACCATGAAGCTCATTCTTAAGCTCGAAGTAGATGGAGGTGAGTAGTAAACTTCGCGTCCCGGCTTCTTTACCCCGGGGATAAAAACCATTGATACTCTTTGAACAAGAGGATGGGTGGGCACCACACCTGGACTGGATGCTTTGGAGAAGAAAGAAATCTCTGGCAGACTTACTGAACTTGAAGTTGACTCAAGTTGGAACATTTTTGTAGAAGGTCAGCTTAAGATTTGGAATACTTAATAAAGGTCTTTAAACGAAATCTGCATTTTCGAAAGTAATTAACGGCCGAATGAATCCTGTTCTAATCTTGTTTCTGTGACTTCTTTCCATAATGAAGCCATAATCCAGTAATGAAGAGACGGTTGGCAGAACGTTCAAACCCCCGATGAAGTTTAGCACACAGAACTGTTAAAACTGCATTTGGAATTACATCAGCCGTAGTTACGTGCACATGAAACTACTTCTACTACAACTGTCAAGGTCGACTCATTCGGGTTTTCTATGAAGAAGTGACATGCAGAGCAGAACTGCAGGAACATCTGATGTGGAAATGATGGAGGGTAGCCTATGACAAGTTGCCGAAGTTCATTGTTTTGTTAATATTCAAAACCGGTCAAAAATATTAAAAAAAAGCACTACACAAGATTTTCGGAATTCGCGGGACAGCTACGTAAAGCGGAAGGATGTTCTGTCTTTTATTTATGTCTTGTGTAGAGTCAAATTGTTGGCACTAAATTTGCTTCAGCAAAATTATCACCATGCGTGTGTCTTATTACGACACTCAGTTCACGCTTTTTAATTCTGAGCTTCGTCTTCTGGGGTTTTTACACCGTGTAATTTACTTAGGTCTTTATGAAGATTCGGAGAAGCTTGTTACTTCTGCTTGCAGGGAGAATGATTTTAATTCTGGTGGATCAGGCATGGAGCAGCCACCAAATGTGCGAAAAAAACCAAACGTGAGAAAAATCCCAAGATGTGACGCCATGTAAAAACACGTGGGATGGAAAACTTAACAACTTAACAACGTGTGAAGAAATTCATTATTCATAAAGTATGTTAATCAGTCACAACACAACATCAATATACAGTAATAATACATAGTTTTGGCTACATGTTTCCGTTCATCATACCATTCTCAGGTCAATATTTATTATATGAAGCTACATTCAAAGTGTGCGTATGGGATCCCATATTGTTTACATTAATAAAAACTACAATCACACCAGTTTTTAATCATTTTAATTCCAAGTTAATGTATTTTTTAAATCCTTTGACAGAATATGTTTTAAAAAATATATGTAAGAATTAATAAAAGTGCGCAGTTTTTTCAACAGTAATTCTTGATTATGTTTTTAAAAATATTTTTTGTCAATAAATTAAAAAAAAAAATAAACTTGGAACTAAATTTTTAAAAACTGGTAGGAAATAGCTTTTATTAGTGTAAACAAT
>Ga0136643_10001605_pt1 | contig 27930 bp, 17 predicted proteins | sample TergutLab28metaG_FD_96883 | JGI IMG/M metagenome (GOLD analysis project Ga0136643, IMG submission 96883) | Labiotermes labralis P1 segment gut microbial communities from Petit-Saut dam, French Guiana - Lab288 P1 (version 3) (version 3) | ecosystem: Host-associated > Arthropoda: Insects >... | reverse complement strand
GAGGCTGAGTGGAACCCGTTCCAGACCCACTACTACTCAGAAAATCTGGTAGCGCCGGGGATCGAACCCGGGACCTCTGTATCTGTAGCCAGAAACTCTGACCACTAGACCACAGAGGCGGTCCAGCGAAAGCTAAACCATAATTAAATTATTCTTAATTCAAACTTGACTTTTCAAGTGGCTGAACCTAATGTTGTTGAACTTGATTGTATTAAACACATATTTCCCAATAACAAACGCACTGACAGCAAAGAAATAATCCACCTGCCGCTTAAGTTGAGGTACAGAGTACTTATTTCTTAAGCTGTTGTCTTAAGGTGGGTCATGATTGCTCGTGTTCGGGATACCCGCGGTAATTGTTGCTAGTTGTGTACAGGCTGCTCGTTCAGTGGCTTGGAATATTTAAACTTTCGCGCCTTGGCGAGCCATTCAAACCCAGCGCTCCTGTCAATCGCTTTGCTTTGACCTAGGTTCTTGATACCATCCACACGGAGCTACACAAATCGGAGCCCGAACAACAGCGCATGCACGAGCATTTCATACGTACCTTTGCATTACCAACGCTTTAGATATTGGTTCAGTATTCAGAAGGACAACAAATATAATTGTCAAATACGTGATTTTGGCGGAATGATTTGTACATTCATGGGTTTAATGTTGACTGAACTGCTGTGGCCGTGCTGAGAGCCTACTGTATAAATGAATCTACTTGTTAATCAAAGTGTACAGTCAAAAACACAAACATAATGACCTGGAGTAAATGATGAAATGAACTTCGTATGGACATGATGTTTGTACCACAACGGATGTAATTATTCCGTCCTGATTTTGACCCTCTAATTGGGCCGGAATGTCGAACGTTCTCCCATCCTGGTATCAAATTTATCTGAAAACTTGTTAGACTCAAATGTGCATTATAAAATAAGGCAGCTTCTTTGGAACTGGATGTACGAGGCTACAGAACACATTTTCCTTTCGGAATTCAATTTAAGTTTCTCGTTGATTTTGTTTCTCTTTCTTATGTAAAGGTTTACTTAATAATTTAACGTTATACGGAAATATTGAACTGAAAAATTTACGAATATTTAAATCTTAAAATGTTACCAGTCAGATGGAAGTGAATGTGATGTGTGAATATTTTTCAAATGCCGCTAAGTAGACCGGCATACTTAACCCTTTGCTTTCTAGCGGTTTAACATTGACATTCTACGGTTTGCCCAAAGAATATCTTTGTGTGTTTTGTATGGATCGCAGAACAAACAGCTTTTATTTTTCTGTACAGTATTAAATGATAGGTTTTTATCACCGAGACGGAAGGTGTTTACAGAGCGATGACATCTGAATTTTTCAGTACAATTTAAATCCTTCCTAGTTTTTGAAAGGAAGGATTAGTGAAGCCATCCGAATGTTAAATTACTTTCACATTATTAATCTCTTTCTATTAGTATGCAAGAAACCAGTAAGTGTAATAGCCGAACACAACATGTATTTTTAACAGCTGCGTTTGCAAAGAAGCCATCATCGGACCGCGCAAAATATTAAAATTTAACATGTATATAGAAAAGCTCAGTTTTGAGATCTCAATTTTTTTACTTTTTGTAGATGTCTAATGAATGTTAAATTTACGCATGGGTTTATATTAGAAAGGAAACTTAAAAATTTTATTACTTTCATATCCAGGAAGAGATCGATCACTCACAGCCGCAGAAGTCAGCAATACCTTTCAGTGTATTACTCTCTCCACTGTGCTTGAACCCGGCAGTGACCTGATCAGATCATTATACACGTACTTTTAGGAATGCATGACTTGTCACCTCTTTTCTATAAAGCTTAGCGCAACCCGGTAAACGCCCTCACTCGTTAACAAATTGATCACCAGCTGTCACGTATCTGCGACTGAAGAAATATTGTGATTCCGTATAGTTATTGCTAAGATTATTGTAACGGCACTACAGTGCTTTACTGTCTGCTGTTGGCACACGGTAAGATACGTTGACTGTATTAGAAATTCACTTTACACCGAGTTGAGCAGTTTGGCAATTACACTTTAGACTTTATTCTAAATTTACGCGTTTTGATTTATACTGAGAGAGAGAGAGAGAGAGAGAAAGAGAGGCACGTTAATTATTTAAATAACTTATATTACACTTTCAACAAAGTTTGACTTATTAATCATGTAGCTAAAGATTTGTTAGTTATTGTGATATAATATTTAGTCTAATAGAACAGAATATATATATATATATAAATTTTCTATTTAAATTGGGAATGAGTCAAACGATTGTTCTATAAATCCTTGAGTCCTTGCCGTAACAGATTTGTCAGATTGTTGGCTGGTGGCGGCGAAAATTACTACCATGCGCTTTAGTGTCCTTTCTGTGGGAAACCTGATGGAAGTCAAGCCATCATCCGAGTAGGAAAGCACTACACATGTTTTAAGGAGTAGCTCTTGATTAAAAATACACATTGTATTCGCCTGTAACATTTATTGTTTTCTTATAATATTAAATGTTAGATATTTGCATTGTTACGCCGTTAGCTAAGATTTAGAAGATAATGACCAGTTCGATTATGGTTTCGCTATCATCCTGACCTGGTGAATTCGTGCGTCAGCAGTAAAAAAGAAGTGTGTATAATGCAATCATTCGGAATTCTTCGTCTATAACAGACTTCAGAGCATCTTCAGCTCAGTAATGCCCATGTTACATGTAGGCTCATCTTGTTTAGTAATACATATGATATTGGCATGAAAAAACTCTCCAAAACGTCTTTCGCGGTACTTTAATATCAATAAACATATCAATGTGGGAGAATAATATTAAAATAAATTATGAAACTATATATAATTTCTACCGTGTGACGTGAAGGAAGTGTATAAGAGAGGGGTCCTGTAAACATTTTACATTACCGTATATCCGTTACATTTCAGTAGCTGAAAAATTGTCAGCTGCCCTTCGAAGACCTTGTAACCAATCATTACTCGACAGGCCTAGTTCGATTCCGGGTTTAGGAAGCGAGTAGAGGAAAGCAAATTTATGTGTGTGGCAAATTAGGGTCCTACTTCCTCAAACTAGAGTCTGCTCCGACATGAAGTGAAAAATGCCCGACAAGACAGTGAAAATGAAAGACTCGCTGTGTGTTAAGAGTCTCATACGTTTTTGGAAATGGACAATGAAGAGTTGGAAGTCCTGAAGAAGGAACACTGTAATTCTTTCAAAAGAAACTTGAGTGCCACACATTTCATTAAAAGAAGAATTCACACGAACAATCCACTTCGAAGTTGTGTGGCTCTGCTATGCGGCACGTGTGCTTTGCTAGGGAGAAGAGGAACCTCGAACCCAGAGCTCGAAAGGTTCAGATTCACTTATTCTACCAAATTTAGAGGTAACTGACTGCTCCCAATTTCAGAAACAACCAATCAGATTTAATTACATTTACGAAATGTAATTGTGAATTAGCGTCACGAAGCTAAAGGTTTAGTAGTATATAACTGTTCTGAGGAGACAGACTTGTCATTAAATGTTCATTCGATAGATATACTTGTCCGGTACTCCGCGAGTGGTTAGTTACAAATTTCATTACTGTAAAAATTAACTGCATGGATAATGTCCAGATTACAATGGGTGTCATGTTTTAAAAATTACATAAATAAATAAAAATAAAGCGATCACCTACAGCTATGCTGAACAATATTACAACAAATCTGTATTGTGTGATAATAAAATTTGACGCAAAAGAACTCTGATTTGGTAAACCCACACCCGTATCCCAAATCCCTATCGGTGAAATTAGAAACGGACAAAGCTGGAAAAATTCCGGACGGAAGAAATTATGTACAGCGTTGTATAATAGAGATAGTTTGGTTAGTTAGTTAATTAATGATAAGCGAACAAATTAACAGGAATTACGTTCCCATATAATTAAAAAAAATCTGGTTTCATTATCATTTCCTACAACATTAGTGACTAGAAATAAGTTGTAGCCTACTGAGGCCTGACAGTCTATCAACCACGGGATTTGTTGCACCGTGGTACTTTGATAATTTCTTACGTTATGTAAAACACACCTTGATAGATGGGCAAGACATGGTTCTACGGCTACGATCGCAAAACGAAACCGAATTTTTTAAATGAATCCTCAACGCTTCACATTTTATATATGCGAGAGATGATAATCCTTTTCTCCATAGCCTCAGAATTTGTAGAGGGATGAAAATATCAGGAATAAAGGCAAAACGGGATCATTACACTCTTACCCCAGGTGATGAATAAATCTGATTTTGTGCCAACTATTTAGTTCCTTTCTTAATTATGCTGAAGTAACCGTTGGAAATGTAATGCAAATTTTTGACAAAAACCGTATCTACGAACCTTTTCCACGGATAACCCTTTCAGTGGATCGACTTATATATATTAGGCTTGTAGTTCTTGAGGGACGGTCTAATATCACAGTTTCACTGAATATTCAAGTTGAAAAGACAGTTTGTTAGAATATGAATTAACTACAGCCAACACACACTTTTTTTCTGGCAAAGAAATGCCGGTGTTCATTTTTTATTTGACTTGGGTGTGTTTTTTATTCTGTGCCGTAAACTTGCACTGAACGTCTGAAACACCGAACATGACTTGCGTCACATATTGTAAATACAGCTTGACGGAAGAAGTTGTTGTTACAGCTTTTTATGTTTTTTTCTGACGCAAAAAACGAGCGCATTCAATGTCATTTCTGCCACCTGGCGGGCTTTGTGTAAACTGAGAGTTGCAAATATAACCCACCACGGATAATCTGTCTCCACGGCATCTATTGATGTCCTGGCAACTTGACATAGTGTGCCACCCTCACACTAATTGTATAACGTGTATGGGTGTTCTTGGTTTTATCGCCTCCCCATTCATGATTCGGTATGATATCGATTAGGAGTGTTTTTGACCTGAATGGATGGAATATTCACTTCAAGGATATCTTTACCTTCATTGTCTTTCGTTGGTACGGAAAATTCATTCATTTCAATTCAAGCAGGGATTACAGTAGTTCAACTTGTCACATTGGCGGCACTTGTATTTTGCAGTTATAGTGCCATCTCCTGTGCAGCACTGAAAGAACTTTCGCAGTTATTCCATCGTCTTTGAAATGTTATTGATTGATGTTGGATACCGGTGTTCATTCGTAACATTATGAACATTTTGTGTAACACTTCAAATTAAGACAGTTAGTAGTTTTCTTTGTGGTGTCCAAATTCTTTCCTTCTACCTACACTATCATTATTATTTGAAATTCGAGGTTGGCGATAAGAGAACAACAAACACTGAAAACCAGTACTTCATGTAAAATAAAGTGTGGTTCTAAGTACAGACATTATCTTGAAAATTATTAAAAGAAAAATACTGATAACGTTAAAGAGCATTATTCTGCACCTTTTTATTAAGCGTTACAATGCGCGTATGATGATTTAGTAGCATTTAGGCAAACACCCCGTTGTGTAAACCAATCATAAATATGACCAATCCACGCAAAACATAACACTAGCGTTGGCACATTCTTGACTATTTCATCTCGCTACATGTTTTGGTCAGTCACTTTGCCTGTCATCAGGCAAAGAAAAAATACAAGTACAAAGAAAAAATATTTTTCCTTTTGTACTTATGGCCTTCCTTCCTGTCCATTATTTTTAGTACACTGCTAGAGAAGAATAATTTAACATCACAGATGTTGGTAATCCGAGGTCTGCCATTTGTGTTCTGAACGTACCCCAGTGGGAGTGTCGGTGACGTCATTGATCACGTGGTTTCAACTGGAATCCGGCACAAGGCTTGTTGGCGTGGGTAACGGTTGGTGTTTGTTAGTGGTGTGTTCGAGGTATTCTTACAGAATTAAGTGTAACTTGACCTGAAGGCTACAAAATGGCAACGAAAAGTAGTAAAAAGACAACTCTGACTTCTTCGTCCACGTCAGCTTCAACTGTACGCGATACCCAGACTCCACAGCCAGGCACATCATCACAGCAGGGGAGGCCAGGCAGCCCTTTGAGTCCTACCCGGTATAGCCGGCTTCAGGAAAAGGCAGATCTTCAAAATTTGAATGATCGCTTAGCGTGTTATATAGATCGAGTGAGGCAGTTGGAAGCAGAAAATAGCAGACTTACTCGTGAAATTCAAACATCACAGGAAACAGTTACGCGTGAAGTGACAAGTATAAAGTCCATGTACGAGAATGAGTTGGCTGATGCCCGCAAGTTACTTGATGAGACTGCGCGAGAAAGAGCCAAGTTGGAGATTGATACTAAACGATTATGGGAGGAAAATGATGACCTGAAGTTCAGGTGAGTTTCATAACAGTAAGTTTTAAATTTGTCTCGTAAGGCTTTTTGTAATATTTATGGTCTGTAGATATGCGTATACGCCCCACATAATTTTGGAGCGAATCTAATTCAGTTGCTGGAATAAGGATGAACCCGTTTGTTAAGGCCTCATTACTTACTGATTCCACCAACACTTGACCACATAGGCCATTGTTACTGTGGAATTGCTTTTTCTTTCACATGCTGTTATATTGACATTTGTATAGACTGAACTTTCAGGAATGTAACAGTAGTGAAATGATGTACTGTAAGTCTTTGGTAAACACTTGGGAGGCTTTTAATGCTGAAATTAGACAGGGATTGCCAGAAATTCTGGTTTATTTTCTGTTCATGTACACCATCAGCACATGGGAGGTTTGAAGTCCTGTAAGATCCAAGTTCATTCTAACAGGAGTAGAGTGGAATCGAATATGACATAATTTACTCGCGTGCATCGGTTATAGTTGCTACAAGGACATAGAGCAGGTTACAATATGACTAAAATGTAGTACAATACCAATTTGAAACATATTTACAGCTATTTGTAGCCATATTGTACAAATATTTTATTATAGAGACTAGAAGTATAGCAAGCTGTGTGTCAAGATCATGTGTATGTGTACTACATATGAGCTTTCAGAACAAAAAAAAAACCCAGTCTGCTAGAAGGAGTGAGCTAGGAGATAATCTTTCATTCCTGGCCTAAGTGCAATTTCTGCATAGTACACCATATTGGTAATTAGTGAGTTTAGCATTTGGAACATGGAAGTCATTTATGCCTTGTATTTCTGAATGTGCCAGAAATTTTTCTGTTTTCTACCACAAAACAGTATTGAGAATAGGTATTCACTAGCAATGGGAAGTTTTCTGAATTCCTAAATTGTTCCTTACAAGAGACTTCTTCCAAAGCAACGGTATTAGTTGTACATAGGCCTGTTTTATATGAGCACAATAATGTAGAACAGGAGCCTTCTGTTTATTAATCTTCTGAAGTGGAACTTTTTACAAGTCTTCATTTTCCAACACTTTGAAGTACTACTGTCTGTACTCATTGCAGTGTACATATTTTAATAAAAGTGGTAATGTGTAGTACACATCTTTGTGGTTCTGCCAATGCTTGCCATGTAATTCCAGGTAACTTACAGATCCATAGTATGCAGGTGGATACTTATTGTGTCTTTATTGTGACAGGAATCATGTGTGACATTTCAGATGGTGTTTTTACGAGGGCTGTCCAGAAAGTATCCAGCGATTTTGAGTATCTCGAGAACTGGTTAAGTGGCCTTGACATAACTTGGCAGCTAGTCAGAAGGGACCTTACTGTGCGTCCGTGAACAATTGCTCTCCTGTGGGGCTAGTCAGTGGGCAGTGTGACACCGTTGACTGAGCTTGTGTACTCTGTGACTTATGCATTCACAATGACCAAGCTAGCAGATCAACTTCATCATGACAATGCGCCTGCTCATTCTACAGCTGTCATGCAGGCTTTTGGGCAAAGCATCACATCACCCAAGTGTCACCCCCCCCAACCCTGGCTTCCTGCGATTTCTGGATTTTCCCAAAGCTAAAATCGCTGTTGAAAGGGAGGAGATTTGTGAGTGTGTTGGTCACAGAGTTCACAAGCTCAGTCAATGGCATCTCACTGCCGACTGACTAGCCCCATGGGAGAATGACTATTCACGGATGCATGATAAGGTCTCCTTTGACTGGCTGCCAAGTTACATCGAGGCCACGTAGCCACGTGGCCAGTTCTCGAGATATTCAGAATGGCTCACTACTTTCTGGAGAGCCCTTGTATATCAATATTCCAGAATGTTGCTGAAGTCTTAAGATGTTGCGTTGACTACATTTATTCAAATCTGTTAGGTTAGAGACTGTGGGAGCACAAACAGGAGTAGCAGATTAAACTTCCCATTGTTCAAGGTTTTGGTATTATATTTGTTACTAGGCTGTCATTAGGTTTGGTGACTTTAGTGGGTTTCCCTTTTTGAAATACACACTTGTTTATTCTTTTTGGTTCTCTCATCATTACACATGATCTGTTGGCAGTCACACTTGACAGTAGTGTGATAATGATGTGTATGAGTGCATTTGGGTTTTAATGGGTCCTTGTTTTATATGGCAGCTATTGGTTTTCATTTCTCATAACTGTTTCATTACATGTGTGGGTTACATTAATATGATGACCCATCAGGAAGTGGCAACCAGCAGTTGTCGAATAAAATTATCATATTTAGACTGACACCATTCTAAATCTTCTGAGTTGCCTGTTATAAAATATGTGTTCTATTGACAGCCATTGGTGTTAACACAAATTATTCCTTCACACATTGATTATTTTTGAGCTTGTTACAAATTTTTGAGCTGTGCAAATGGATATGTCAGCCACTCCTGCCATTTATTGAGGATGAAATTTGGACTTTTAATGTAATTATATCCTTATGGCATGATGCTTATGAATAAAACTTCCCCACTTCACACCAGATGCTGGGAACATGATAATGATTTCATATGTTCATTATTGTTTGGTGGTTAATGTTTAGAAAACAGGTAGTTGTACCGAGAAAGCTGAATTGTGTGGCTTATGTGAGCCATGATAGCAGTTTATATAGTGACAAGGGGGATGATCCAGGTTTCCAGTCTGTTGAGAGCAAGAGATTTTTTGTAGATGTCCAGACCAGCATTGGATCCCATCAAGCCTCATGTTCAGTGGGCTTGAGGGTTCTTTTCTAGGGGGGTTATGTGGCTTGGGCATGAAGTTAAACACTCATCTCCTTCTAGTGCTGAGGTTAAGAGTGAGTGGAGCTCTGCTTCTCCTGTATGCCTTCATGGCGTGGACAGGGACAGTTTTATCTTCCACCTTTACAAGTTGATAACTGAAACTTAAAAATGCAAATTCAGTTTGCAGTTATCCTTGAAATTAGTTTGGCATATTTGCAGCCTGTCACTCATGAAAATAGTTCCCATAAACTTGGTTTGTTTTGCATTTGTCCATTGTATGGTGGTGTCTAATATGGAATTTGCTGCGTGTCAGCCTTCTGACACTTAGAATTTTGAGGTGTCCCCTAGATTTTTTGAGATTGATGGACACCTGGTATAGGCCTGCTGCATAGTAATTGAGTTATTCCAGTATATTCCATTTACTATTAGAAGTTAAAGCCATGCCACTTTTATTTCATTTTGTCTGGTCTGCAGAAGAATTTATACACTTGAACATTTGTAAACAATTTAGGTATTTACAGAGATTAATATGAAGTGTTTGAAAGTTGATGCGATGATACGCAACTCACGCTAGAAATGTAGCATGTAATAGAAAAGTTGCTAGTTCTTAGGTAAATAGGTACGATATAATAATAATGATAATAATATGCAGGATTGGAGACCTATGCAGTGAGGACATATTATGCTCTTTGAGTTCCACCCCCAATCCTAACATATTCCGAATTTCGACATATTCCGAAGTAAATTGTCTGAAAATCATTGCGAGCCTTTTTTTTTGAAGACGTATTCGGGGACATGTACACTTTTTTTTGGGTGGGGGGTTGAGAATGCTGTTATAAAAATTTTAGTTCGTATTTGTAGATGAAATAGAGTTTGCTTTCTTGTCTCATACATGTGTGTAATGTGACATTTCCTTCAGTATTTATTCCAAAGTGTTCAAGAGTTTGGGGGGAGGGGTCCACGTTTCCACATTTCTTTATCGATAGTTGAGGCTCTGAAGTGCCATATCAGAAGCAGCTGGTCATTGTACATATATCACGAATGAGTTTATTAACAATATGCACAACTATGTGTAAGCTTTGAGACCTACCCGATGAATTGGAATTGCTATCATGCAGTTTCCGGCAACACGCGTCGTGTGGAACAAGTATGGCAGTTGCTTGCACGGCACACGCTACCTTTTGAGCCAAAGTATGCATTACGTCATGCCACTACGTTGCGTCATCGGTATAAGATGACGTCACCAAAGCTTATGCCGCAGTGCCGAATATGCAGTTCGACGTTTCCCTATAATGCACAGTCAAGAAGTTACAGTATGTCAGATTTTGTTGCAGTGCAGTTGAAAAATACGACATTAAAAACCCCGGATGAAGACAGCACTCGTTCGATGAGGGGTCTCGAGAAGTTACCATTGCACTACAATGTACTCGTACATAGGAACTTAATTCGTAGGTTGGTAGACATGCATTTCAAGTTGCCAGAAATCGTACGCACCGAAGTTGGCGTCCTCGACCAAGATGTCCCATCTCCAACTGGAATATCAGTTTGACATCATCCGTCACATCGTTTGAGATTGTCATTGTAACCTATTTTCGTCGTCCTGTAGATCGGATGTGTGAAACCTGTGTTAACCGTCGCGTTTGGTAAATGTTAGTGTCTATTAAGCATTATTTACCTGAAATGTACAGATTGCAGATTCATGTTACGGGACCCAAATGGGATAAAGATTCAAAAAGAAAACGTTCATGATTTTAACAGATTGGATGAATTTATATAAAGGGCCTTTGGTATTAATCGTTGTACGATAAACATTTCTTTGACAGTTAAATACATATATTCTATTGGCTGTGTTATGGTAGGAATAACATACTATAAATCCTACAGGGCAGGCCAAATTAAAATTTATAAACAATGGAATTTTGATGTGTATGAGATGGGATTTGCGATAAACCTATTGTCAATTATGGCGTACACGTTTTCACGGGGATCGTATTTTTGGTACCATCATCATCATCGAAGTAGATAACAGTTGAAATAGGATGTGTGATCGTGACAAAAAGTGTACTCCACTGAAGTTGGGAATACACTTTTTCCTTAGGCGATCGTGTTTTGTGTAACTTACTAAGCCGACTGAAACGGATATGTAGTTGAAAGCTAAGGTTTGAACAGCCACACTGTATACAATATGTCGTGAGATATGCGTTTCGTTCATTAATTATGGAGGTAGAAACGGAGGTGATGTGTGTTTTTACGGTATTTAATGTGCCAGGTGTTAAAACGAGTCTTTAGGGTGTTAGAAAATATAGTGCTTGGCCGAAACGGAGAAGAGTGGGATGTATGTGCACTTTACAGGATTGTCCTGTAGTCTGTACACTAAAACTTATCGAGTACGCACACTAACATTTACATTTGAAGAGTGAAAATTATAGAGCTTATGTCATAAGTATTTATAGTGATGGATTCATTGAGGTGAGATATTTTCGGTGATGACTTTCTGGCACTGTCCTGACTTATCAGCCGACGGCTAATTTTTGCAGGGATTTTTTTTTAAACTTGGTTCGTAGTCAGATTGCCGGATCGTCCACTTGACGCGTCATGCATATATTGAACTGTTACAAGCTTAGGGTCAACGTCGGTAGATTCGCAACCAGTGTGAGGTGAACCGATGCCTGCAGGCTTCGTGCTGAAAGTTAGTGATAACGAAGTTAGTTCGAAGGTTTAGAATTTCAAGATGTGGGGTTGCGCAACTTTACTCTCCACTCATTCATCCGTATTTAGAATTAACTCACACCCGGTCTACGTGTGAGGTTGGCTTGCCTGCCACGCTGTGCGTGGGGCGTGCCCCACTTGACTGGTGGTGTTTGAATTGGTTGGACGCTAACATGTTGCGGGGAAAAGGGCGAAGAGGATGCAGTGAGCCATATGCTTACAATAGCAAAGATGGCGGATGTGTTAATGACTGCGATTAAGAACCGTTTTGGCAGCAGAGGAACAGCCTGATGTTAATGTTTAATGCTGTTGCCTCTCCATTCTTGTATTTGTGTCCTTTGCATTGGGTGAGATACACGCTTTGTGTGCGATGGTCCATCCGAGTTGTCAGCCAGGCCTTGAGCTGATTTCTAAGCTTAGATTCACTACGCGAATGTATACACGTAACATGGTTGTCATGGAGTTTGCGTGACTGAACTGCAGTTGTCAGACCAAGGTCGTAAGCACGATATTATCGCATTTTGTTTCTGGCGATGACGTAATTTTGATATGCTGCCAGTAGGGTTAATCAGGGTCGCGTAATTTTTCGTCAGCTTTTCGTTTTGCAGAAACTCTTTTTTTTTTTTTTGAATGACAGAGCAGTTCTCTTGGAAGGAAGCTCATGGTCTGTTATTCTACTCGGCTGGCATTTGGTAATGCACAGAAAGTAATACGCTCGTCACGGTGTGGTAATGAATGGCGATGACGTCATCTACAAAAACGTTCGATTGGACGCCCACGCCCCATCTCATACCTCACACAGCTCATGCTTTGTGACGAAATAAGCCACACAACCATTGACGGAGGTGGGGTAGCGTTTAGTTTGGCGGTTGGTTACGCGGTAGACGACCGGGTTTGATTCCCGGTAGGAAGTGTTCTTGTTTACGTTTTGGCCGGGCCGACCTACGTTACCCATTGTACTGATGAGCAGGCATGGGAAAACCTGTGTCCATTGTGAATCCAGCTTGGTTTGAAGTCTATCACTCAGCCAACTTGTGCTAGGTTTAATAATTAGTGGAGCTGTGTCTTTTCCCTTCCATACGCCCTCGTGGCGTGTTGCTTGTTTAAAAATGGCAGGAACCGCAAGCTTGCTTTAGCGAGTACAGAGGCGGCCTTCTACGGGTGTTTCAGGCATCGCTTGGACCTGAGAGTCACATGGAAGAAAGACGTGATGCTTAAGCTCTGTGAAGGTGTGCCTTTTTTCCCCAGGGGGTTGGAGGTGATGGAACATATACATATTTTACATTTATTGTGTAGAAATGTATATGAAAATGAAAAATGGTGTGTGTGTATGTGCAGCCTCTCGCAAGAGGTAGCCGCATGAAATGTTGGAAACATAAAAGAAATGTGTGCCATTTCATTTAAAAAATGGCAAACATCATTAATATTTCTTTCATAATATGTTGTAAGAAATTGGAGATTTGTGTTCTGTTGTTTCCTGAGCTTTGACAGCATTGTATTATTTGGGAACAAAAGCTCTTGCCTCTAATTTGAACTGATGGTTGTTGTGGGGTCATAATAATTATTTCCATCTGTCCAAATGAGTGCTGTTGTAGTGCCCTCTGTCATCTTGGAATTTTTACTTGTAATTCATATCAAAGTTGCAGTATGCAACATAACTCTACATTTGAAGTATTGTCATTAAATAACTTGTCACATTATTGTCTGAACCATGTCTAGTTTAGTTACTTAACTTGCATGAATTTGGGTATTTTAATGTTGTGCCTTTTCTGAACTTTCATGCGGTAACTGAAAATGCCCTTTCTTAGATTCTTGGAAGATTATTTAAAGTATGAAGACATGTGAAGGGGTGAGGAGTATGTGGTAGACAGGAGGATGAGTTTTGGGACCGAGTTTCTAATTACATTATAAAGGGGTTTTGTTAGTAGTCATGGAGATGTGTCAAGTGTGGAATCTTACAACAGATGTATTTAACTTACATCTGACTTACCCCAATTTCTGTATGACACTAAATGATTGGAAAAAAAAATTGAAATCTTGAGATTGTCTTGAAGTAAGTTGTGCATGGTTCTGGCCATTTTGAAATTGTATTGCAGTTGTCATAAAATTACAGTGCACATTTTTGTACCAATGAAATATTAAATATTTTTCATGTTCCCCTCCTGCGGTCATACTTGAAATCCAAACCAGAATGAATTCAGACTCTTTACTACCCCTGTCTGTTGATGGGTTTAATATCCGGGCAAGTATCTATAGGTCATAAGCCCAAAATCACTAGGTTATTGTTACCCTTACAAATCTTGGTTATGTGAAAATTTTATGTTCTGACACATGAAGGAATTTTGTAGCCACACTCTGCTAATGTATAATATGTGCTTTCATGGCAGGCATTGTCCAGATGAAATTTTGGGTTGTGATCTCGTGTAGGCTAATGGGTTGACATTGAGATATGCTGCCTCCATTTTCAGCTCGATTGAATTCTGTCCAGCTATTATTATTAAAATTGTGTTAGATTTTACACTTCACAACCACATCTTTTTTTCTGTATGTATCTTATTTGTTCATATAATCACCCTGGACAGGAAGGCAGCAACTCATTCTGAAACACTTATTGACCCACAAACCTACATGGCAATAAATACCAGAACACTGTCAGATATTGAAACTCTACTTACTTCTCAATATACTGCATGAAAATTGCACTTGTATTGGCATGTATATTATCTTTCTTGGGGCTTCATAGTTATATTAGCACCAAGTTAATTTATGTCGACATGAAGGACTGTGTATCCCATTGGATGGTGTTTTTAGAAAGTTTGCCGTATTTGGGGCCTGTAACTTATTTCATGGCATAGTTTCTTAGTTGGTAATGTTATTCACCTGATTAAGAAGGTCACAGTGAAACTCAGATATATTCAGTAATGTAACAGCCCACTAGTTGATCTTGGATGAGTCCAATTCACATGTTCACTGTTTGTTTAAGAGTACTTTTAGACTCTAAATTGCACATACCAATTTGAGTTCCAGGCCTTTTCATCTTATTACATACTTGGTTTCATATATCAAATGTTTATGTTACAGATTAGACAAGAAGACAAAGGATCTGTCAGTTGCAGAGAAGAGTCTGTCTCTTTACGAGTCACGTGTGTCCGACCTGAGTGCCAAGTATAACCAAGCAGTAGCAGATCGCAAGAAAGCCACTGATGAAGTGAAAGAGCTGGAGAAGGAATGTGAGAAATTGCGCAAACAAGCGGAAGAGTTGCGTAAGCACTTGGAAGATGAGACTCTTGCAAGAATAGACCTGGAGAACAATTTGCAAAGTCTTCGGGAAGAACTGAGTTTCAAAGAACAGGTCTACAACCAGGAACTGACTGAAACCCGCACACGTCGTCAGGTGGAGATCAGTGAGATTGATGGACGTCTGACTGAACAGTATGAGGCAAAATTGCAGCAGTCCCTTCAGGAGCTGAGAGATCAGTATGAGGCACAAATGAGAGCCAACAGAGAAGAAATTGAACTGCTGTATGAGAACAAGGTATAAAAAATTTCTGTTGTTACCCACAGATGTATGTATTAAGTTCAAGGGACTGTTAAGATGTACATGTGATTGAATATTTAATGAAGCTATTATGAAATTAAAAGTTCCCAGAGTGGTGGAACTTGAGATTGTGGCTTTCTGGGTTATGTGGCTGTATAAGGGGTTTTCAGAGTACGAAAGGGAAAGCCTACCTTCAGTTGGTCTTTAAATGTTATGCTAAAATACAGGCCAAAATCTGCTTGGCATTGGGTTTAGTTAGCATTTAGGATATAGTTGTTTCACAACAAAGTGTCAGTGGCGAAGAGTTTGTGCAGCAATATTGCACTGAATAATCTCTGTTTCAAAATGTATAAAAATATGCTAGTAATTTTCCCATAGCAAAGAGTGACTGCAGAGATGGTGTGCTGAATTTCTGGCCAAGTGTGAATGAAGAAGTAACATTTGTTAAAGCTGCTGTTACAATAACACTGATGTAATTGGGATAAGACTTGGTTTATTCGCATAAAAAATAATTCGTTTGGACAGTATGAGATGTAAATGTTGGTATTACAAACTAGTAACTGTTTTTTCCCTGCTTTATTTTACAGATAAGAAACCTTACCAATCAGGCACAGAGAAACAGTGGTGCAGCTTCTGTAGCTGTAGATGAGCTGCGGCAGGCACGTTCACGTCTTGATGCATACAACAGTAAAATTGGGGAACTTGAATCAGCCAATGCTGCACTTTTGGTATGTGCCTGTCAGGATGTATCATATTATTTGCCCAAATGCAAGACAATTCTAATCTAAGATGACCCTCCAAAAAATATGTCTGCCAAGGGAAAATGTGTTTATCCAAATCTAAGATTACCCCCCCTAAAAATAAAACATCTGCAGAAATTATTGTACTCTTACTGTCGTACATTTATATATACAAAGCATGTCAGTTTCTGTCTCCCTGTACAAATCACTGTTACTTGTCTCCATCTTCATAGTGCCTTCATCTTCCTCACACGCACTTCTAACCTTCCCATTCTCTTCACTGCCATTGTACAACATATATCATCAGTCTTGTCTTATTCACTGCATAGGATATACAGCACTTCTGGAAACCCTTCACGGTCACTTCTGGTGAGATGACTGCCATGCCATTACAATCCACATTGAGTGAATAATACATTTATATTTCTTGGTTTATAAACTTACTTGGACCAATGAAGATTCCCAGTTTTCTCCACAGATGATGTTAGTGGTGTTAAGGATTTAAAAACATGTGTTCTGGATTTTCATTTCTTGCCTGTTGTCTGATCAGTTTGACTTCATGGCTGTTTTTATGGTTTTTATTTTGTGGATTGGTCCAGGTTTTATTTTTGTGTCTTGTACATTTTTTAATATTTAAACAGCTGTATTCTTGTCACTGCCCTTGGGCAAGATCTGTTCACAGGTACATACCTTAATAATTTACTGTTTCTGTGGTACCTAGCAATTGAGAATAACTTAAGGGGTCCACCATGTTAGGTGCTTCTTTGCCTGAAAATGGAAACACAGCCGCCTTCTGAAATGTGGTACATCTTTAACAAATTTGATGATGGACAAAGTCCCAAAAAAGAAGATTGTGCCAATTAACTTCCTTTGTGTTCTTTTCTTTCTTTTGGATATTTTGACCCTTGAAGCTGGAATTGATAGGTTGTTCTGCAACGTCGATATGGAATTACCACTATGCTGCGTAATATCTCAGAAGAACACGGATCTCACATGACGATTTGGTGCTGCAGGACTTGGTTTGAATCTGCATGGACCAGTTCAGAGCAGTCTGGTTTGGTGCGGTCCAGTTCAACTCTTCATACGTGAATTTAAGATGACCTCATATATTTAAGTGCTAAATTTAAGGGAAAAACCTTGTCTTGCATTTGAGAAATACCATACTTTACATAAACAGATGCGACTGGCCTTGCCTTGAATTTTGGGGCATTTAAAGTTTTGAAAAGAGGGGCATTTGTATGTGACATTTTTGTAACATCTAATTAACCAAAGCCCCTTCCTTCCTTTCTTCCTCTTGAGAAGCTAACAGTCTCTTATCAGATATGGTAATTCATTGCCACGTACACAAGAGATTGTTACTGTACTCCTTCTGGGAGCCATGTAAGTCCTTTCCATGCTTGATATGGTATTTATGTAACATCAATTTTAATTCTGTTCTCCCATCTACACCTAATTTGTGTGGATGACTTCTTCCCTTCAGGCTCCCTGATTGAAATTTTATATGCATTTCCGATTATAGTGTGTTTAACGGGTCCCACATGTCTCATTTTCCATGATATGAGTGGCATTAGAAAATTTGGTGGACAGTTCTGACCATGAAGCTTCTTATTATGGAATAGCCTGAATTACCCTGAATCTTCCTATGTCTGAGATGAAAAATACAGAGCAATGTATATTTTGTGTCTTTTTTTAAATTTTATGTTGTTCATGCGTGCATCAGTACATCAACCAACAAATGCACTTGATAAAATACAATAAAATACAAATCCTAAAATAGATTTCATGACAAGTATCAATGTATTTTATGATTTGTATTATGTTGTATTTATTAAGTACATTTTTTGGTTGATATATTGAATATTGAGAGTATAATTGTCTTTTGGCAGTGCTGATCTGTCCCATCAAGTCTAATATTCCCCTCCCCTCCCCCCCAACTTATGTCAGTGAACTTGGCCTTTCCCTACACAGACTCCTTTGTTCCACAGGTAAGTTGTGTATCTTTTTCACAACCACCACTTCCCTACCTTGGCCTCCTGTCTAACACCAAGCTGCAATGCCATCCTCTGTTGGCCATTAATGGCTGTTTATTCAGTACATTTAGAGCTGTGTTCTATATCTGGAGGTTTGTTGTACTTAAGATTACTTTTTAAGAGACTGTGTTTTATGTATGATTTTAGGTTCGGGTGCGTGACCTCGAAAAGATGCTAGATGTTGAACGCCAGCGTCATGCGGAAGACAGGGCTGCCTTGGAAGCAGAATTGCAACAACTTCGTGATGAGATGGCTAACCAACTACAAGAGTATCAAGACCTCATGGACATCAAGGTGGCACTGGATTTGGAGATAGCTGCATACCGCAAATTGCTTGAGTCTGAGGAGGCCAGGCTGAACATAAGTCCCATGCAATCCCCTGGTATACGTGCTATGCGTGGAACTCCTGTGAGGCGAACACCTGTGCGTGGTGCTAAAAGGAAACGTACCACATTGGAGGAATCGGAGGAATCGTCCATGTCTAATTATCATGTAACATCTCAGGCCAAAGGAGAGGTTGAAATTAGTGATGTCTGTGCTGATGGAAAATATGTAAAACTTCATAACAAAGGCAGTAAGGTAAGCTGAATATCATGCACAGTGCATTTTATTTAATTCAGTGATTTGCAGGTTATTGAATTCAGACATTCTGATTTCAACAATTGTTTTATTTATGTTGAGGATTTATTACACCACTATTTTTGTTATATTTTGAAAAACAATAAAGTTTACTCATGAAATGACAACTTTTTTTGAAAAACAAATTATGAGTGTCATGACTGAAGAGCTCTTATGATATGAGTTGTGTAACCTTCTAATTTGCTGACTAAGGTAAAGTATTCAGCCCAGGTTATTGTATACATCCAAATACAAGGTGACTGTGAGTATGTATGCATTCCAGTCTGAAAGATGAGATTAAGGATGTAAATTTTAATTTCATGATAAGTTTTAGTCTACAGTATCCACGTTTGTTAATCTGTGCAGCAATGCAAAAAAGAAATCAAGCAGCTGTAGCTACTAGGAGTACACTGTTGGAGTGTCATAAAACCTAGTATCTGCTTATGTTCTTGATTTGAAAAGAACATAAGTACTCAAAAGTACAAATAATCATGTGGGATGTGTGCTAGCATTTATAGTGTACATTTCTGGGAATCTTAGATAGTCTGCATTATACAGAAACCAGAAGAAAGCATGGGAATCAGTGAGGCAGTGCATCAGCTGTTACAGACTTCAAGGAAGCATGGGATTCAGGAGGAGGGAAGATTCGTGTAACAATTTTATTAGTTCACAATCACAATTCACTATGACACATGCTAGAACTTTGAAGTTGACTGCAGATTTATCCCTACCTTCATTTACTGGATGAGTTCTTTGGTAACTGCAGTAGTGTCATCTTCAACCAGTCTGGAAACATTCTTATTACACCGTGTGTGTGTGTGTGTGTGGTGTTGTGTTTTCAAGTTTGTAACTTACTTTAATATTTATTATTACGTGTGAAAGTCTGACACCTAGGTAGCCTGATGATTGAAAAGCCTTGGTTTTTGTTATAATTCCCTTGTTTGAATAATTTTAATTTTAGATGGTATCATGACACTTTACTGGCAGTGTAATTCCTCATTCCATTACACTGCAACATGGGACAAAGGTTGTGTGTAGTGGAATTAAGGTATGATTTTTGTAAATGTGTTGGTAAATATATTTAATTGATGTGTTGAAGATGGAAACGTAACATTAACTTTGCTTTGCTAGGATTAGTGCCCAGTGTGATGTGCAGGAGACTATTTTAAGTTAGGGCTGCATATTGAAGGTTATTGTATGCTGCTGCACCTGACATTCAGTGTTTTGAGCATCACACCATGTGATGGGTATACCTGACATAGGCAGCAAAGGGTTGAACATCATCCCACCAATACAAGTGTCTGGGACATGTACTTGGTACTTGGGTGCACATGGTAGAGTACACGTGATTAATGGCTGATGGCAAGAAAGGGGGGAGCCCATTCCTTTAACTGTAACATGCAACAGAAGTGACGGGGTTGTCAGGTGATCATGCAAGTTTCAAGTCATTTTTATTGGAATTTTTATGATTGAAGGAGATGGTATTAAGCGGATGGCAACTCATTCGTCGAGCCGGAGAATTAGAAACTTCGTTCAAATTCCATCGCAGTGTTAAGATAGAACCAGGTGCAACAATCGCAGTTTGGTCGTCTGACTCAGGTCAGACTCATGAGCCACCCAATAATATAGTCATGAAGGGCCAGAAATGGTTTGTTGCTGACTCCATGAGTACAACACTCTTCAACAATACTGGTGAAGTAAGTAGTTTGTGCTGAAGATTATTCATGAAAATATGTATTCACATGGAAGATGTAAACAGGGGATTTTTTAAATAGATATCTGTGTGAATATGAACAGTATACACCAAAGAAACACAAATGGTTGGGGTAAAAATCTACACGCTTTGTGATTCTGCAGCAGAGATTCTTAAATGCAAGATGCGATGTGTTGCTAGTTTCCAGAATATGCTGTAAACCTGTAGCAATTTGCTGGCATGCATAGTAGGTGTTGGTACTGTTAAGGTTGCAAAGCTGTTGTGATGATGTGTGGTGGGCAAGGAAATGTGAAAACCACTCATAAAGATAGGTAGAGTGAAAACCGCTGTTCCAAGGAATGTATGTACCATGTGTTTAGGCAAAGCCATGAAACATGTGACTTCTTCAATATTGATGGTCCATGCAACTGTAACATGACATTCTACAGAGATTAAAAATGTTTGATACGAAGTGTACATGGGCATTTTCTTCTCTTCTCGAGACATACAGGACTTTTACATACTAAGACAGTAAGTTTCTGTGGTACTATCAGGCCAAATTGAAAATGAATATGTAAGGATTTTGGGAAGATGCTGAAATTGAGACTGGGTGACATTAAAGGCTTGGGAGAAAGGTGACTTCAGATAGTATGAAAAAAATATTATTGCAGTTCACTATACATTTTTCTCCAACAGAAGGTAGATGAGTGTGTAAAGGGCCTGAAACCAAACATTGTACAGGACAACAGGCATGTGGGGTATGTAGACCTATGCCACATGGCAGTGCCCACTCCGTTAGGAGATGGACATGGAAATAGATGAAGAAGCCATTTTTCCACCTCCTGGACTTCTCTTCCGAACAGTTTCTTTCTACCTTTCTGTTGTGGTTCAAAATTATCATGCTATATTATACTTGCATTGGTCAGTGACCGAATATGGTGCAGGGTCCTTAGCCGTGCACTGCCCAGTGGGGACAAACGTCTTCCACCAGCCAGCCTTGATTTACTGTTCATTGCACATTGGTGTGGAGTGTGTTGTGTGAAGAAGGAAGAAATAGGGACATTTTGGAAATCCACATTGCAACATGGGGTCTCTTTAGTCCATGTTCTCAAGATGTAACACACCAGATTAAATTTCTGAAGACTGATGCTACAGTGATGAAACATAAATATTACCGCTCTCATGATTGAGCTGATATTTAAATTTCACTCATAGTGTACAGTTAGCAGAACTGTATATTTTATTTTCATTGTTGCAAGCTAAATGTTTGAGCTGTAAACTGCCCTTTTTAGGCAGTCTGTTTAGATTAATATGTCAGTGCACTTTGCAGTGCCAGTTGCGTCTTTTACTTTCGAGTAGCAGTACATTAATTCAAGGCTAAGGGAGTGTGGATGTTATAAACAGGACTTATGAGATAAGCAGAGATGTTTGTGAAGTGTCTTCAGACATCAGTATTTCATTTCGTGCAACAAGAAAACCAAGAATGTCTGCCAGAAGGGAATTAAAATATTTGAAGGTCTTTGTAGACATCAAGGGAGTACATGTTTTGAGGCTCTTACAGCAGTGGTCATGCAGATTGCAGTCATCTGGCTTAGCCTGACATACTGTTACTGATGTTGCATAACAGCCTGCAGCTTATACCGATGCATGTAAGACATACTATGCTGTATCATTATATACAACCATCTTCCTGAAGATGAACCCTGGGGTTCAAAACATGTAGAAGACATCACAAATTAAAATATTATTTTAGAAAAGGTACTTTTGTTGGTTTTATTGTATAATTATATTACAATGCACGGTGCAAAAAACGTGAAGGTCTTTAACCCTTAGCCCACTAACATGAAAAATATGGTGAGCTCTTAATAATGCCAGCAGATTGCAGATGGGATTTAACTCGGTGTTTAAAGGGTTAAACTGCATAGAGGCATTTTTGGGTTGGCAGAGTAGATTTTGAGTTCACGTCTTTGGGCATGTAAGAAATAACAGGACAGTGTATTCCCTTTTGGGTGATAATCTTTTAAAGACTGCATTCAGATATGTGAACTCCTACTGGAAAAGACCCCTACAAATTGATTTTATATATTTAGGCAACAAGGAAATATACTGCATTTTCAAGGTAATGCTGCATAATCTTTTTATTTTTCACAAAATTGTGTTATTTCATAAATTTATCATTTTATCTTTTTTCTGTTCAAATAATACATTTTTATAAACCATGTGCTAAAATTTAAATACCCACCTCAGTAGGATAAAGGTTAAAGGTATACTGTATCTGTATTGCAGTAGGAAATTATATCATTTGCCTAATTTTGATATGCTTGTTTTAGGAAATGGCAGTTTCTGAACGGAGGCGCCAACAGCACTCCAGTTCTTCATCGCGCCACCGAGAAATATCTGGCTATCTTTCTTCACACAGATCATTGGACATTGGTTCAGAAGATCTTTACCATCAGCAGGTACTAGTGTACAGTATTCTTAAATGAAGATGTGCACAGATATTTTGGGGTGAACAGTGCAGAAGTTGACAGAAGTCAGTATGTGACAGTATCAAGAAAAATATTTTGTTTAAGTTAAAGTTAATTGAGTCATTCAGTAGGACATAAAAGACTTGTGATGTGGAGCAGAGCAAGTGAGAAGGTAACATTTCTGTAGCCGGTCAAATTCCATGCATGTAACGGAGCCCAAAGGCATGGTGCTACATTTACAGGAGCTTGCCCTTCCCCTTTTCCCAGTCCTGAGCCAGGTGAATCCAGTCTGTTAAGTTTTTTTTTTTATTATTTTTTGTCCTTCCATCTGCACCTTGGGTCTTTTAAGTAGGATCTTTCTTTCATTTTTCTCCATGAAAACCCTCTATGGATTTCACGTCTCCCCCATAATGTGCCACATACCCCTTGCATCTCATCCTTCTTTACTTGATCACATGAATAGTAAATGGTGATGACAAATCCCAGAGTTCCTCATGAAATTGACTGCTTTCAGGTATATTCCTCAGCACCCTGTTGTTCCTTCTTCCCTCAGAGACACTACATGCAGAGGTATGGTTTTATGCTATTTGTTATACGATTTATTAAATGGTACTTTCAGTAGCCCATACTGTATAGTGTGGTGTGTTCATATTTCCCAATCAACCAAATTCCTGTCTGCTGTTCAAGGAACTCTGTTGTGTATTTATCATTCATTTGGTCTGCATAAATACTGTGTATTGTCACTTTGAGAATATCGTATTTTACATGACCTTTTTGTGTTGCAGGGTGATCCCCAAGGAGAAGACCGGTGCAAAATAATGTGAAATTACAAAACACTTGGTTTGTTGTCCCTAAACAACACTTCACAAAGAAAAGCAGTGAATGGTTAATATTAGATTAATTTCAGTGTTACATTCAGTGACGAGGCTTTCTAAAGGACTTGCCATCATTCAGGTGGTTGAGTTAGTTCTATATTTTAACAGGAAAGTGTCATATTACCTACCTGTGCATGGTGATTAATATCCATTGAAGTGGTGCTGTAAACTCATGACCTAAGAGTTGTTTTTCAAGTGGTAGTAGCACCTGTTAACTGACCTTAGTGCTACCACTTCTGATTTCATGGAACATCTCCATAGAGTAAAAAACAGTGTGTGCTTTTGTGTCTCTGTTACTTTCGTCTGTGACGTCTTTTTTAAAGAAAGGCTTATTTTGTTACACATTTTTTGAACCCTCCATTTTTTTTTTGCTTCGAAACATGCACAGCAGATTTTTCATAAATGCTTTATGTCTCGAGAAAGTAGAATAGTAGTGAATTAATTTAAGTAGTTGTAATTTGTAGGGTCTGGTATATTAACAAGAATTATTCTACCAAGTATCAATATCTTGTTGATATACCGGACCCTGTGTATATATGTGTGTGTGACCACCAAGGAAGCACACAATCATTTGGCTGAACCCTAACTACAAAATTTTCATATTTTCATATTTCAGACAAAGGTGGTAGGACTGTAATCATGATGTGCAATGCCATTATGAGAAGTATAGGAAAGTTATGTATGAATCTAGTTCGTATGGCATTGACATATTTTAAGTCACTTAATTTATTTTATGAATTATATCATTGATGACATTTTCACTATGTACTTCAGTCATTAGTATATTTGATTATCATAAGGTGTTGTATTGTCACTTTTATTATGTATTATTACTGCTGAAGTAACTGTGTTGCAGGGATTATTGATGTATAACAAAACTAATTTAATAATAAAATAGAATTCCCTGGATTATTGCAGACTTATATTTCATGATGGCATGAGTTTTACTGCCTTAGTGTGCATATTTAAATTATTAGCAAGTAAACACACAGACCAGCATATTGCATGTTAGTCCATTTACCAGTACATTTTAGAGACATTGCCTATGATCTGTTAGGATAATAAGGCTAAACTTAACAGGCATTGTAACATTGTATTAGGAGAAGTTACTTTTTAACATCCTTTGAGTTTGCTATCTAAGCAGTGCATTACATTTAAATCGGAACTTCCCTGAGTTACAAGCTTGGGGATAATGATGTGGGTTTAACCATTTGAAGTGCATTATGCAAATATTTGTGCCTTTGTTGATGGTCCTGACAAGCCATGGCATAACTGCAAGCTGCATTTTAAAATTTCCTGCTTGTTTCACCTTTGTATTGATATGTGGTAGAAATTCAGTTTTTTGTTTCTTTCACTTTGAACTGCTGGTGGAAGTACGTGAAACATTTGTGACATTAATGGTACCTGGTTGTCTTCAATGTTTAATCAAGTGTTTCCATCAATGATGAAAGTGTTAGGGAATGCCTTCATGATTTAGTATGAGAGAGCATTAAAATTCAATTCATAAAATGCCCTCTAGTTCATTATTTTTTTATGTTGTGGCCTGGGGTAGTGTTGTCAGTATAGTGACTTGCTACACGTTGGTCAGTTTGAGTATTGAACCCTGGTGCAGGTGAGATTTTCTGTGCCTGTCCATACTGGCCTTTGGGTCAACCAAGCCTCCTGTACAATGGGTATCTGGTCTAATTCTTGGGGATATAGTGGCCAGAGTGTGGCATTTTCCTTTTACTATTCTTTGTACTGTTGTGATATTACTCAGTTTGGTGGCGACCCAATGGCTATAAAGGTTTAACTTTTATAAAGTATGTAACACAGGATATGGGGAAATAGGTACTATGTAGTTACATTTCAGGGGATTTGTTGACAGTCACTGTATGACATTTTTAAATGCTGCAAGTTATACAATAACCAAACAACTTTCAGTTTGTGGTGGTTTTGATTCCCGGTAGGGCAAGAGATTTATCTTTTCCCCTCCACCTCCGGGCCCGTTCAGCTCCTCGGTCAGTGGGAAATGGGTGCTCTTTCCCCAGGGATGTCCCATATGCTTTCATTTGTATGCATAGGGACAACTTAGTTCTTAATGAGTGATGATTTTGGTCAAAACTTTACCCAGCTTTGGGGCAGAATCACATGCTTGCACTTGCGTTTATGGTACTGTGTTGTTATTGGCAAATTTTAGCCTAATCATCTTCGGCATGATAATTACACATATATAGGAACACAAGAAACTTTCGTTTATTTTCACTTACTAAATCATATAGCTTAAAGTATGTGTTTGGTGGCACTAACTGTATCATTTGCAAGAAGTAAGAAGACGCTACACTTACTACTCATGAATATTTCTTTAGAGCTTTATGCAGAGTGATGGAAAACATAGCATAAGGTAAACCCTTTGCAATTTGTGTGTGTGTGTAAATGATCTGAAGTATATGGATCATGATATACACATGCACATGATCAGTGCACTATTGTGTGGGTGTATTACATACCCACATGGTAAAGATACTTCAGGTCATTTATTTCAACATGAAAAAAATGAAAAGGATCTGAAATATTGCCATACTTAAAGAAACCTGTAAAATGTAACTTAAAATTTTTTTCTTACCACCACAGAATCAACAGACACGTGACTAGATGATGATCCATATTCTGAGTCCCTGACTCAGAGAAAAAAACTGTCTATTAGTAACACCATTGGTTAATATTACATGTACACCACAGATCACAAACCTCTTGAATATGTGATAACATACAGGTAATTGTACTTCTGAAGTTGATAGTACATAATAGTGGTAATTACTATGATAAAAGGTTTAAGGTGATGTGCAATTATCGTCATAGAACCTGAAAGTTTCCGAGTTCTGTTATTCCTGCTTCCTAATTTTTGAGTATATTTTGTTTTAAAGTTGTTTTAATGTATTTAGTTTTCTGAATGACGTATTTGAACTAACTACAAATTGTGTCATGCTGTAGACCTAATGAATAAGCAGTTGCATTATTTCTGTGTGGTTTAGTGAAAGAGTATGTCCTCTTCCTGGTGGGGTGGGTGCAGAACTGGGTGCCAGGGGGCTCCTTCCCTTGGTGTAAAGGCGCCATGATGTGTAGCTGGCGACACATCTAGTTAAGAGTGAGTGGTGCTTTGTCTATATTCCACATGCCTTAATGGTGTGTACAAGAACAACTTTATTTTTACTTTACCTTGTGGTGTGTAGTGTGCTTTTACTACAAATTGTACTTTAGAAGTTATTTATCTTAAAGACAGCTGTTACTTGGAGGTGTTATAGAAAGAATAACTTTAGAAGAGTAATTGTTGAAAATAAATCAAATGACCCTCTATTGTGCATTTGTGAAAAGTGAATAATAGGGAATTAAGTAACAGGCTTTTCATTGCGTGAATCATGAAATTTGGTAGCTAAATTTCAATTCTATGGAATTTGAGGAGTACCTGAAGATTTATTCAGGTCCTATTTAACTAATAGAAGACTGAAAGAAGTAAAATCACCTAATTCAACTAAAATGGAAAAAACAATGACTCTCCTAAAACCCGTCAAAAACACCTCCTTGTTAACCCCATATTAACAGTTCTTCATACAAGCATTTCACAAATCTGGAAGGCTCGTTTCCGAACAAAACCCCGGCGAACCCAACCCTCTCCTCCAGATGGCCATCAACACCTCCCACCCTCCTACATGACCCTGCTAGTCGAACAGTAACCTTCACAGTGCTCACACCCTACAAGACAGCGCCCCACAACCGCTACCAACCACATCTAGCAGAAGCAGGTATGTAGCCAACTTCACATTAAATCGCCACCCCTTATACCAACCTCCCCATCACTGGCATACTTCCCCTAGTAACACCTGAACCACACACCCATCCCATCAAACAGGCACAACTCATGCATCAGTGCACCCGCTCCGATACACCAGAACTGGAAAGCACACGATACATATACCAATCCAACACCACGACACACCAACTTGCACACCACATTCTCATATACACACGAGATCACATCTAGGTTTACTACGCAATACCACACAAAGAAGACATTAAAGCTAATATATAACTTTCCCCACTTGTTACAGCGCAGCACAACACATGCAGTAACATACGTCTTGTTCTCCTGAAGATGGGCATAATGATGCCTGAAACATGTTGAGAAATTGTTAAAAATAAACATCTAACTGTTGCATCTTGT
>Ga0136643_10001603_pt1 | contig 27936 bp, 17 predicted proteins | sample TergutLab28metaG_FD_96883 | JGI IMG/M metagenome (GOLD analysis project Ga0136643, IMG submission 96883) | Labiotermes labralis P1 segment gut microbial communities from Petit-Saut dam, French Guiana - Lab288 P1 (version 3) (version 3) | ecosystem: Host-associated > Arthropoda: Insects >... | reverse complement strand
TACATGCTCATGTGTGTGTGTGTGTGTGTGTGTGTGTGTGTGTGTGTGTGTGTGTGTGTGTGTCCAAAAACCCTAAACAATGCACAAATTTGCACAAAACAATATATTTATATTATAGCACTGGAAACACACCAATGACATACATTTTTATTTTCCAGTCCTTTTCTTCTTCAAATCAAACTTGCTAACCATTGAAAACTATCCTTCTTAAAGAACACTCTGTACTACCTAAAGAACTGATCACCTATAATTTTATACAATATTTCACACTCTAACAGTATAAATAAGAATAGGAACAGGTTACAAATCTAATGCAAAAATTTCCTTCATCTACAAACAAAACACATAACATCTTACCTTGTTGCCCAGTGCAGGGGTGTTGCCAAGAGTTCACCCCCCACTGCATCAACAACTGCTCCCTTACTGATGTAGTAATGGATAATTTCACGACGGTTGTTGATTGCTGCCCAATGCAGAAGTGTGACAGTTTCACTGTCTGGCTGGTTGACATCAAACCCTGCTTCCACCAGCTCTCTACAGCGCGCAAGGGACCCATACTAAAACAAAAGCTCTGTTAATTTATCAAGTCTGTCACATTGGGACAGCAACACTAAGGTGCAACTGTACAACACACACTCCTCATAATGTTAGGAAGTTATAAACCAGTCATCATACCCTGCCCCATTGTCAGCTGCATACATAGTTCTGACATATTACATGCATATTGAAGTGATACCAAGTACAAATAGTTCCCTGGTTACAAACAGGCTGCATTTAAAGCCTTCATACTAAAAGTTATTTCTCACAGACACGTTGGATTTATAAATCAAGGTTAGGTTCCAAAACCACCAGAACAGCTTACTTAAATCCTGATTAAAACACACACATCTAGCATAAACTTTTAATTTGTGGGTTATTAAACAGGATGTGTCCAGTGAAATTTTGCTTTTTATCCAGAATCACATACTGGAAACTTATGTGTCATCCCACTGTGTTTTATTAAATCAGATTAATTATATGTTCTGAATAACACACCTTCATGAAACAGCTTTTACTCAATTTTTTATTCACTATGACATGTCCTGGCCTATCTTCTAGCCTTCAACAAGTTGCTGAATGGCTCAATCAATTCAAAAGCAAGGAAATGGATATCTTGCTATGGTACTGACACAACACCGTACTTCAGAAATCCAACTAGGATGCAATAATATTACCTGTGTAGCTTTCACAATGTCAAAACCGCTGCAGTCATGCTCTGATGTTGTTGTGACTGGCTCCTGAAATATTGTATTCGTCTCACTGCCTTTATCTCCACGGTACCCAGAACCAGGTTTGCAGCCATCCTTAAACAGGGAATACAAATGAAGTTAGCAGGTCAGCTCTTCTGTCGCTGTGTTCATCCTTCAGTCAATCATGCCTCATAACCAAAATGACAATCAAATTCATGGGTTTTGTACAGAAGGATGTAGCAAAATTTGTTCAAACCTGTAAAAAGTAAAAACTGAATAACTGACACAAATTTGCATTAACACCACAGTCACAAGGACCGAATTTTCTCCAAGCACTTCGGTTTTTGCCTATCAACATCGTTTCACCAATGCACCACACTAATTCATTCATCGATCATGAACACTTTGTAATCTTAGCAACTGACACTGGCATAAAAGAACACACTGCTAAAATTGGCAAATGATGGTGTCATAACAGAAAACACTTAAAAAATCAACCTTAGCTGAATGCATTTCCATCGGTCTGTAGTACAATATTTATTTCTTGCAACTGTCCTTCGACATGTTTTTACAGCAATTTTTTAAACTTCCCTTGCACATACATTGTCACTTGGTTTAGTGGGGCATCTTCAGAGCCTCCAATGTAGAGAGACAACTGCAATTAAAAACAATCCTAGCTTAATTGGTTCTTATTCTCTTAATTTGTGAGCAGTAATTACACAAGCACAAGAAACTGGGTGTTCAGAATGCATGTTTGTGTCTTGTTAACTTAAATTATACCAATAGTTATGAAGAGTTTCATTTTGTTCTAGAATATGTGCATCAATTAAAAAGTTTTGCTACTCAAAATAAGCAAACATGTAATACATCTTGTCAGCAATGTACTGCTATTGAATTTCTCACATATTCTATAAAAAAAATTACATTAAAACATGAAAATGTGTCAAACTGGAAGTGAATGGGAAACATACCATGCAACAGCATGGGAAATAAGCAAATGTATACCTAAATTTAACCCAGAATTAAAGGAGTTATCTAGCTTGTTGAAAACCCAATTCAGCAGCAACTCCACACAAAATATAACACAGCCAATGTTTAGCTTAGCATACAGGTTCCCACAGTAAGTCAACCAATCCAACCCTAATCAAAGAAACATAATCGACTGGTAGCACCTGTGTAGCATACAACACTGCCTAAAACCTAAATGATGGAGGTCACACATAACATAATTTACACAATTAACCCATAACAGTACTCAAAGTGATTATAAAAGTAAAATCCACTGATGTTGGGTGAGCATGGTGAGTTTGATGGCATACATGTTTCAGTGAAGGCTGAAAACCCTTCAAAAAACCCTCACATTTTGCGTTATATGGGCATTACACCTGCGTTTAACCGGTGAGATGATTATACACAAGAAGCCACATATCTGTACATTATTTGTGCATGTTTTCTTGTTAATATAGTAATTAGGCTTTAGAAAACACTAACATGACCACTGTATTCACTTAAGTGCCAATACATTATGGTGTAGGTTTCACCTTACAGAATGGAAGAAAAATATAAAGTTCTATAATTTTTTTTATTAAAAGGTAACTTACTTGTGTTACGAAATGCACAGGGTTACAAGTAGCATCCACCTCTTCGATATTCATTGCAAATTGTGACCTCTTGATTCAAAACAAAGTGCGTGCCCTACAATTACATTACGCATATATTTCTACATAATACGCGAAATCTTCTAACTTAACATTACTGATCACAACTTCAACGGCGTCATAACACCAGCCCTACGACTGCAATGCACACCACACTGACAACTGTCTATTGCACTGACAGCATGCAAACCAGCTGCGGCATCTGATCCATGACTGTGGCATGTAACTGGGTTCGATAACATTCCAACATGACGAAAATTGATAGCTCATCGGTCTATATTGCTGTCGTCTGAAATGTAACGCCCTACAGTCTATTATGGGTTTACAAATCTTCTAATTGATCTTGCTGCTTTCACGTACGTACTGTGCGTCTAAAACGATCATGCTGTTCTTTGGGAAAGATTGTAGTCGCAGCCCCGAAGACAATTGTTATAGGGTACGGCTAGGGTAGACATCGAGCAAAGACGAGGTTAAAACGGCACGAGAGCGTAAGCTGGATAATCTGTGCGCGAGTACACATCGCTTCGTACTATTTTCTGAGCGACATCACTCGTCAGGTGGGGCCCAGTGGCTGCGTAGGTATGGCGGGAAAGGTGAAACCTAGTAAAGTGGGGTTAAACTCGGAAGTTTATTAAAAATGTTCACTATGGAAAGAAAATAAGGTCAGTTTCAGAAGCATGGTTGTCAAAAATAAGCCGTGCGAAAAAGTATGCGCAACGTGTACTATGACACTTGGTAAGTAATTTCAAATGACTGGCATCTTCTACTAAGATGGCACTATAATCCAACGCAGACCTGCACCTCATTAATGGACTTCTCCCAATCAACTCTGCTTTTTGACCTGTCTTTCCCGTTTGTAATTTTTCTGTGTACAGTCTCATATGCTGCTTGAAAACCAGTAAATAGATGAATACATCTATAGTTTGTTCACGAAATTTTTCCAATATTTGTCTCATTAAAAAATTTTATCAACAGTTTATCTTCTCCTTCAAAAGCATCCTTTTTATTTTCTTATTATTTGCACAGCATAAGGTACTAATTTTACATATAAAATATTTTCTTGAATTTTGTATGTTGTAAAGATCAATATGACTGCTCTATAATTATCACACATCACATTCCCTGCTTATAAATTTGACATATTATGCCTTATTTCCATCATGTGGTACAATCTGTCCCCACCTATATTTTTTAAATGAGTTCATAAATGGCTTCTTGAGCTCTTTCCCTCCCTCTGTAATTAACTTGGCCAGTATTTGATCATGTCCAGTTGCTTTTCCATTTTTTCAGTTTACTCATTCCTATCTCTATGTCTACATCATTTGGTGGTTCACCACATGGTTTTGCAGGTTGTATGCACATTGTCCATTGTGATTGTTCCATCTTGAAGTTCATAATGCTTCTCATAATAAGCAGACCACCTTTGCAGGATTTTCTCTCTGTTGCTTACTATGTTACTTTCCTTATTCCTAATCAGTAATGTTTGTGGTTTGAATCCTTTTCTTATACTATTCATTTCTTGATCAAATTTCTTTGCTTCATTGTTATCATCAGCAATTTCTTGCTCCAGCTATGATGAAAACAATACTCTGTTTTTGTGTCTAAATATTTTATGTGCTGTTTTCTTTTATCCCTATATTCTTGTTCATTTTGTTTGCTATTTCTGTTAATCGTTTTGTCATAAACTCTCGATATGTCTCCTAATATTATTTGACATTCTTCATCAAACCAACTATTTCTTTGTCCTTTTCCTCTCGCCCTAATATTTTTCCAGCTGCTTCATTTATTCCTTTTTTGATTTTGTTCCATATTTCACTTGTATCTTCCTCTCCTTCTAATTGAGGCTTTTGTACATTTGTTGTTACTTCCTTGAAGAAATATTCTTTTACTCCTTTCTTATTAATTTAGCAAAATCCCATTTCTTTATTTCACTCTTCTTAGTCTTCTCACTTCTCTTAATTTGCAATCTAATTTTGGCCATCACTTAAAAATAATCTGATTCTATTTCAACACTTCTCTTACTTCTCACATACCAAACATTCATTCAGAGTCTTCTTATCAAAGTCTATTTGGTCTATCAAGTTACATATTTTGTTGTCAGGTGATTCCAGGTGACCTTGTGAATGTCCTTATTTTCCCATCACAGCTAAATCTCTTCCCAGTGCAAAATGTACCACTCACTTTTCACCAACATTTGATTTGTTGTGAAGGCTGTGTCCTCCACATTCTGGATATAAATAGGACTATTTTCTAACTGTAGCATTGAAGTCCCCTAGTACTCTTTCAAGTCGTAATTGACAACTTCATCTTTTTCTTCAGTTGGGGTGCATATTGATAGCAATGTCAAAGTTTTATACCTAAGTTTAGCCCAAATTTTACAAATTCTTTCATTTACAGGTTCAAAATCTAATAAAATATCCATTATATGTACCTTCTTCTTCAGGTGCAGAACCTCCTTTAATTGGAGGTTTTGGCCTTCTCAGTGACATCCTTCCACTTTGCTCTATTCTGGACACAGGTTAACCAATTTTTTATCTTCATTTCACCAAGGTCCTGTATGATGTCCTCCCATCTATATTTGGGTCTTCCTCTTAGTCTCGTGGTTAAGGGATTCCATTTAAATATCTTCTTAGCTGCCCTGGCTTCAGGCATTCTTTGTATATGGCCAAACCAGCTTAATCTTTGGGCTTTAATGTAGTTGACTATATTTTTGTGCTTTATCAGTTTATCCAATTCTTCATTTTTTTAATGCTCCATGTCTGATTTTCGTTTGTAGGCCCCTCTTAAGATTTTCCTCTCAAAGACTAGCAGTTTCTGAATTATATTTTCTTTCAACACCCATGTTTCTGATGCATAAGTCACTATTGGTCTTATTACTGTTCTATATAATTTTAATTTCGAACTTTCAGTGACTAATCTGCTTTTGAAGAACTTTAGATTTGCATAGTATGCCTTTGTTCCAAGAGCTATCCTTTCCTTAACCTCTTCTTCTATAGAATTGTTGTCATTTATGATGGACCCTAAGTATTTATAATGTTTAACTTGCTCTATATATGAGCTTTTAATATTTAAGTTCTCTATCTTGGTGTCTTTTTTGGCACACTTCAGATAATTTGTTTTCTTCTTGTTTATTGTTAATCCAACTTCCAATGAATTATTTTTTAGTTGTTGGAATGTGTCCATTAGTGACTGTTAGGTACGTGCTGTTATCAATATATCATCTGCATAAGCCATAAGTTGTCTAAGTCGCGTGGAAATATTGCCTCTTACGTCCAGTTTCTTTAATATTGTGTCGATTACCAGGCTGAATAACATAGGAGAAAGCAGGTCCCCTTGTTTTACTCCGCTCTGTACTCTGAAGTGTATAAGTTGTTTACTTTTATCTTTGCCGTGGTGTTTTCAAGTGTAAGCTTAACTAGCCTTATTAATTTGGGGGGAATTTTATACTGGATTAAGGAATCTAATATTTTATTCTTTTTAATTGAGTCAAAGGCATGTGTGTAGTCTATAAATATATTATGAATATCAATATTATATTCATAGCATTTTTCGATAATCTGCCTTATAATAAAAATGTTGTCAATTGTAGACCTGTTAGGTCTGAATCCTGAGTGGTAGTCACCTAACTCGGTTTCTATAATATCTACCAGCCTCTGATTCAGAATTATTGCAAATATTTTATACACAACATTTAACAATATAATTCGTGCAATCCAGTCTGTCCCCCTTGTTATACATCGGGCAGATTATTTTTTCCTTCCATTGGTTGGGCATTTGTTCTTTTTCCCAGATCAATAGTATAAGTTTATATAACCTTTGTTTCAGAGTTCTACCACCCTCTTTACCTAATTCAGGAATTATATTATCGGTACCTCCTGCCTTGCTACTTTTCAGTTTATTAGTTATTGAACATACCTCATTGTAAGACGGAGGTTGTATTTCTACTTTGGTCTTTTTATCACTTGTTATTGGCTGTACCCTATGGTTACTAAAGGAGTTATCTGTATGTAGGTTCAGAATTGTCCTGAAGTAATTCTTCCATCTATTTAAAATTTGATTCATTTGAGTGATGACGGTGCTGTTTTCATCTTTACACATAAACGGAGGTTTTATATTCTGTTGTTTAAGTTTTTTTAATCTCACTAAAGAATTTCATTGGTTCGTTCTTCTTGTGTTTTTTTTCTATTTGTCTCATTAATCCATTCTTTTTTCTTTAGTGCACACATTCTATTTGCTTCATTTCATTTCTTATGATACCATTCACTACTCACTCTGGTTTTGTCCTTTATCCACTTTCTTCTTGCATCATTCTTACTTTTAACCGCTAGCTGGCAGTCCTTGTCCCACCATTCACTCCTCTATTTCTTATCTTGCTTTTGGATTACTTCATTTGCTGCTTCTGTGATTTCTGTACTAATCTGCTCCCATTCTTATTCTACGTCTTGCTGTTGTGTTTATTTTGACAGTTTGGTGTATAAGGCTCATCTGTATTCCAGGCACTTTATCAGATTCTTGAGTTTTGATTTATTCCACATCCCCGTCCAAGCTGTATTTTTCTTAATATATATTTTTGGAAGTTTTTGATTTAGTGTTATCTTAACAAGATAATGATCTGAGTCTATATTCAGTCTTCTCATGGTTCTAACATCCTCAATAAGTTCTTTTTTTTCATTACTGATCATTACATTACTGATTTAGTGTCCTTTCTGGGGCCAGCCAAGTACCTTTGTGAATCTTCTTGTGTTGAAATTGGGTGCTCATGACTTTTAGGTTGTTTCCTAGTGCAAACTCTAGTAGCATCTCCCCATTTCTGTTCGATAATTCGTGTAGATTATGCTTCCTGCTGACTTCGTTATAAGCATCTTCCTTCCCTAGTTTTGCATTTGCGTCACCAAAAACTATTACTGTATCACTTTTGGGTGTTCTATCCTGTACTGTTTGGAGATCATCATAAAACTTTTCTTTTTCTACGTCCACTTTGTCTTCAGTGGGAGCATAGATATTAATCAAGGTCAGATTGTTATATTTGCTTTTTAATCTTATCTTACAAAGTCTTTCATTTACTGCTTCAAACCCAATAACGTTCTCCCCAGTTCTCCCTAAAAGAATAAAGCCAGTACCCGCCTGACCTATTTGATCTCTGGTTACACTGTAATATATGGAGAAGTCTTTTTTCTTTATATGCCCGGTTCCGGGCCATCTCGTTTCTTGGGTTGCTACTATTCCGAGTTGTGTCTTGGCCAGTTCCTCCACAAGTTCTTGCATTTTACCAGGTTTGAGTAGTGTTTTCATGTTCCAAGTGCCCATATGCAATTTGTTACTCATTCCTTTGCACTCGCTTTCGTCTACATCCATTAAGCCATCTTGTTCTATTCCTTTGTTGAGAATCTTTAGCTTAAAGAAGTTTTCCATGGATGGGTAGCTGGCCCTTCGCATAACCCCCAACCTGGAGGACCAGGTGATTTGTTTTCGAGGTTTTCTTCCTCTAGCCTTTACAGATCCCTCTGTCAGCCGCAAGGCAGCGGTACTGGTTTTGGTCTGCCCCGGGTATTTTATTTCCCCAGTACCGTCCATATCTGGCGCGCATTCCCCTATCTGCCACCCGGGGAGGCACCTGATGGGAGACCAGTAACTCCACACAGGTGTATGTATACTAATATAAAATCCTGTTCCAAAATCATGGTTGACACTTTTATGTCCAATATTTAAAATCATATAATTCTATTTTATCACAGTTCCTTTCCCTGGCCATCTAATTTCTTGAAGAACACATATGTGTACTTTATACTTACCCAGTTCTTTCACCAATTCATTTGTTGCCCCTCCTTGTAAAATGTGCATATTTTCCAAATAGCTATCTTGCTCTCATTAATCCTTTTTCTCTGCCTAGGTCAATTCCATTCAGTCTGACTCTTCCGAGGTCACGGTTTAGGTTTCCTTACACTTAGCAGTTGTACAGTGAAAGTTTGTCAGTCTGTTGCCTAGCCCCCAACTTGGAGGGCCAGTGCACTGTATGTATAACCCCCAAAGCAGGGTGGCCCAGCTATACCCCCAGACATCAGGTACCCATTTTGGTACCTCTTACAACCTGCACAGGCAAATGACTGATGTGCTGTATTCAAAAAATTGAACACTGGTGTAAATACAGTCATGCCATAGTATGTCTGTCATACCCACGTGTTTATTGTTCTTTTCAGCATGTTTCATCAAGAACCATATTTATGAAGATATATGCAGAATAAAATACATACACATGTGTGGTACTGCCAACAGAAGTCTTATGAGGGTATGTACAATCGTCAGTTCAAAGTATGCTTTCATTCATTCCATGGACCCACAAGTGTTTCAAAATTACAAAAGGATGTGGAATAGGCCATAAATATATAAAATACACAGAATTTTCACAGTGCAAAATACTATAAACATTTTATATACACTATTACAACATATAAAATTCATTTACAGAGAAGGACCCCAGTATCCATCGAATAGGAGAGTGGGTGAGTCTCCGAGCTGATCTTGGCGTTTCAAAGAAGACAAACTCCTTTTAAATTTATCTCTCAACAGGTGAATTTTCTTTTATTTCGTTGTCTGCTTTTACAGTCAGTGACAAACTTAACCGATTAAGAATCAAGAGTTTCCACAGACGTTCTCATGTATTCGAAAAACCGTTCTGGATGATTTCGAAACTGCCAATAGAAATGACGATCTTCCCCGTCCATTTTTCGCGGTCTATTAATCGAGTGAACACCATATCTCGTTTACTTTCACGGAAGACCATGTTTGGCATACGAATGAGCTAACACAGCACGGAGTAATGCATGTGGCGACATGTCACGGACGATGTGCCAGAGCAAGCACTACGAGGCACAGATCATCTGGTATACCAGGTGGTAACGTTGTCGGCAGTCGATTCTGCGCTTCTGTAATTACAGTCTAGCCCGGCAGAACCATAGTCGTTCTTGATACATAGTAAATGGCTGTAAAAATAGTTGCTACTGAAAACGCCACACGTATTTGTAATCCGTGAAATATAAGCATATTTACATGGTAGTTGAACAAATAGTCTCGTAAATTGGCTGATTCCATGGCAATACAGGAGTCAAATTCAGCAAACACGCAAAAAACCCAAAATAATGACGTTACGGGGGACCGCAGTTCTGGTTCTTCACACTTTTTTGAGATTGGCACTTAGTAGAAGAGATCTTATGCTGTGTGATACCGACATTCCAGATTTCTGACAAAGCCCACAGTAGTGAAATTACAATAAAAGGCACATTTTCAAATACAATACTGTAAAATTTGATCTAGTATGAAGTCATGTGTTCTATTAGTTCACCCGAGTCAGAATCATAGCAACCAGCAGTAAGCAACATGGTGGTTGATAAAGAGATGGGTGTGTAAGTGAATATGTAACATTAAGTAAATATCGACGCACGTGTGCAGGCATTTTATTTTATTTTATTGCAAAAGCAGATATCAACTGTTTTCCATGTCAAAGATTGTTATTTCTGATGTTATCAAGAATTTTTGTCTTGATAAAATTCTTCAAATTTATCCCAGAATTAAAAGTAGAACCGTCTGTAGTTCTGCGACAATCATACGCAAGGAAGAGAAGCAACACAAACAAGAAGATATACCAGTTGAAAATATTAGAAATTTTAGTATTGTTGCACATGTAGATCATGGAAAGAGTACATTGGCAGATAGACTTCTGGAGATAACAGGTGCAATTACTAAGAACAGTGGGACAAGTCAAGTATTGGACAGATTACAGGTTGAACGTGAACGTGGGATTACAGTGAAAGCACAAACAGCCTCATTAAACTACACTGTAAATAGTCAAGAATATTTACTAAACCTTATTGATACACCGGGTCACGTTGATTTTTCAAGTGAGGTTTCTCGTTCCTTGGCAGCCTGCCAAGGAGTTATATTGTTAGTAGATGCTAATCAGGGTGTTCAAGCGCAAACGGTGGCAAATTTTTACATGGCATTTGGTAAAGGGCTCGTTATAATTCCTGTTCTAAATAAAATTGATTTAAAAAATGCTGATCCTGATGCAGTATCTGGCCAATTAAGGACACTGTTTGATATCAGTGAAAAGGATATATTGAAGGTAAGCAGTTCTGTTCATAGTGATGACTTCATTTTGAAGGATTGACAAATCTATGGATTTTGAGGGACAGAATGTGATACAACTCATTGTATAGAATGGAAGAAATATAGAAAATCCAGTGTTTGTTTGTTTGTGTATTTTCACATTCCATAGATCTTGCAGTTCATATTGTAAGAACAAAATATGTCATTCCTGTGCTGTGTATAACTTCTGTACATGAATATTTCTCCAAGAGAGATGTGTTTGTGTGTGTACATAATTCTTGATGTCTGGAAGTTCCTAATTGCCATTCCTCTGTGTCTTTCCAGTCTTTTGTCTGCAATTTTATCACAGATTCTTTTCATTCATCTGACCTTAGGTCTTATGCTTCTCTTCTTCCTAGAGTATCCACCTGAGAACTCTGTTTGTCTAGCTATTGTCTGACATTCTTTGCACGTGTCTTTACCATTTTGATTGTTTTTGTTTCAATCTTCCAAAATGGAATTGTGTGAATGTTTTTTTTTATCACTCATGCATGGATTGGAATTTTTTTCTTTCTTTGGTATCTTTATTGATCATCTACAAAAATCTATTTCCACTACCTCTTAAGATTTATAACACATACTTAGATGTAATATTACAGTTAACACCTAATAAATACAACAAATATATATATGTTCTTACTTTTCCCACATTCTGTTTACTATAATTTGTGGGCTGCATCTCTGTCTGCACACTCACACAAAACTAAATAAACATTTATATTTTAACTTCTGTTAATCATTCCTTAGTAATATGAATTCATTGAGAGACCACAAATAGTGGGTCAAAACAAATTATTTTAATGGTATTTTAAATTGGCTTCTATTAGTGAATATGCATACAGTTTTCAGGGTAAGCTTCTTGTATTTAGATTTTATCTTTTTTATTAGCCTATTCTTAGATATTTTATTTGGTGATAAGTAAAATATGGAATGAATAGAGATTATGATCTGCACTGCAATGCAGTGTAGTTTTGTGGGTAGATGTTACTATTTTGGAGAAACTTAATACCTCCATCTTTAGGATTGAAACAAATGGGGGGACATGCATGTTGGTGGCTTAGAACCACAATTGGATGAGTGGAGAGAAAGTACAACCCTATCCAGGTTAGCCAATAAGAACAGTGAACTTGAATTTTGAGAAATTGGTCTTTTCTATTGGGAACAATAAATTGCCCTGTCCTTTAAACTGGAACTGTGAGAAACTCCTGTTTTTTATGAGGTAGAAATTGTCTGGTCTTTGTTCTTCCTCCCAGTAATAAAGGACAGTTTCTCATAATATCAACTCCTCTAATTTGTTACCAAATTTTGGTTTTGTTTAAACTTATGTATCCTGAAATAAACCATTGTAGCTTACATAATACAAGTTGGCACTATACTGTGAAGATACACCCAAATGTTTTGGTATTCAGAAAACATTGATTCTTGTTATGTCAGATGTTAAGTACCCCTGTTTTCTTCATATGTGTGCGTGGGTTTTGTTCTTACACTGGTTAAGTACTTACTCATTTCTATTTGTTGTTAGAACTATTGTTAGCATGTCTTACCCTATCATTGTGTTATGCCACTGATATCAGGTGATTGTGTAGAGTCAAGTGTCAACAACGATTGTGTAGAGTCAAATGTCAACAAGGGAGTGAAGTCCGTAACATTTTCCTCAGTTTCACCAATGGTACTATCTCTTAGATTTAATAGATCACATTTTTGGTCTTTCCAGATATTATTGAAGGTGGATATTGAGGCTTTATCCTTACCTTTTCATAAGCTTGTGCACAGTAACTCATTTTTAACTCCTCTTCATGTAATACAAAGCTGTAGCATGTATATACCTATATATACATAGAGTCATGAACACAGCAGTATTACAATTAGTAGCAATATATAAGAGACAACTACATGTTTCAGCCCTGTATGTAGGCCATCATCAGGTTGTCCAAAGAACTTATTAAGTGACCATACAATATGTGTGGTAATTTTGGAAGGGGGACGAGATCTCGTCTTACATCATAAATCATGGGATTAGTAAAAGTTGCCAACATTTACATTGATGTGTAGTTCATCATGTAAAATGCATAGATAATCATCTTATGATCTTAGCATGTGATTAACTAAACACACTAAGGAGTTACATCAAGTGTGAACTTCTTATAATCCTAACATGCAAATTAGGTAGTAAAACCATCATACTAAGGAGTTTCATCAAGTGCAAACTTCAGTATTTGTGAAAAACATACAATAATTTACATATATTACAAGTACTTAGTATAGTAGCTATGTAATAATAATTTTAGTTCTTGAATTGTGATGTGTATAGTTCTTTCAACCAACACAGAACAAGTACACTAGTGAAATACCAAATATTTACGCCACAAAACACAGTGAACTCGGAAAACCCATATACAAATACGCAATATTTACAACGAAGAAGACTACATTTCTACACAACAGCCCCGTCCAACAACAGCATCTCGACAGACATGTGAGTAAAATACCTTGTCCTATGTAACTCCCTATGATACTAGAAACCACACTATTTCAACATTACTTACCACATATATTCACAGGTAGCTGACCCACAATACCGCAGACACCTCCTAAGAGAAGGAGACAATAATAGATCTTGAGCCATACCCATTCACGTGAGGGATCCCAGCCACACTGCATGACCACAAAGATAAGAATACAGGAAACAATAGCCCACCTAGACAAAGAACTACGCACCCAACAATTCAAGAACTAAAATTATTATTACATAGCTACTGTACTATGTACTTGTAATATATGTGTTTTATTGTATGTTTTTCACAAATACTGAAGTTTGCACTTGATGAAACTCCTTAATATGATGGTTTTACTACGTAATTTGCATGTTAGGATTATAAGAAGTTCACACTTGATGTAACTCCTTAGTATGTTTAGTTAATCACATGCTAGGATCATAAGATGAATACCTATGCATTTTACATGATAAACTGCACATCAATGTAAATGTTGGCAACTTTTACTAATCCCATGATTTATGATGTAAGAGGAGATCTCATCCCCATTCCACAATTACCACACATATTGTATAGTCATTTCATAAGTTCTTTGGACAACCTGATGATGGCCTACATACAGGGTCGAAACATGCAGTTGTTTCTTATATATTGCTACTAATTGTAATATTGTTGTGTTCATGACCATGTATATATAGATATACACACACTACAACTTTGTATTGTTGACCTAACACAATGGGGATGACACACCTGAAGATCCTCTTCCTGTGTCCCTGTGTCTACAAATTACCGTAGTCATTGTAAGCTATAGCATTACCTCAATCCACTATCATTCTCCATTATTTACACTATTATATGCACTGTCCATTTGCTCTAATTGTACTATTGAAAGTTTAAAGAAACAAGAAGAAAGTGTAAGACCGTAGTGGACTGCTAAAAAAAAAAAAAAGAGAGATTAAACAAAGAAGTTCATTAAAGTTTTATGAATGCAGTCTTCCTTCCCCAAAATAATAGTTTTTTAATGCCTTTCTGTATTGTTGGCATCATGTCTTTCATCCTAGATATTTCACTTTTTAGGTGTCTGCCAAGTTAGGTACAGGAGTTGAGGATGTATTGAAAGCCATAATAAATAGGCTTCCACCACCTCCTGTTAATCGTGATGCTCCATTCCGTGCCCTGCTGTTTGATAGCTGGTATGACCGCTATCGAGGAGCTGTGATATTAGTCTATGTTACTGATGGTACAGTGCATGTAGGAGATGAGATTGTAACAATGCACTCAGGCAAGAATTATGAAATTAAAAGTATTGGACTGTTGCGGCCACATGAAGAGCCAACAGATAAATTGTATGTATTATTTATTACACTTTGTTTAAATCATATACAAAACATAACTGAGTATTTTTATTAAAATTCAAGTAAATATGCTTACAGGTTATGTACACATTATTATTTTACTGTTGCTGTAAGTTAGTTTTGCCTGTTGGACACTTATTACCTTAATATTTTGCGTTGTCCATGTATTGTGTCAATATGTATTAATATCCAACTAAATATGTTAGTAGGTTATGTATAGCTTATTATTTTATCTAAGTTTAAGGTATTTTTGTGTGTGTGACATTTATAATCTTCATATTTTGCATAATGTATACATAACTTCTAACCATGTAGATCATGACAAAATATGACCAGTTATTTATGCTTCTTTTGCTCATGTAACATTTTATGTTATTTCACTGCTTACTTATAAACCATATCTTTCCTTACATGTGTACTTAGTTTAATACTTCATCCAGAAATGCAAATTCCACATTGTGTTTGATAAGTTACTTTAATTTAGTTTACATTACATTTTTGCTGTTGTGCTTGTCTGTCTGTACTGATAAAGTGTGCTTTCATCACTGAAAGTCCAAATAATATAAAGTTCATATATGTTATTAAAAAAGTAAATGTACACATGATGGCAGGTTGGCAGGACAGGTCGGATACTTGACATGCAACATGCGCTCCACTAAAGAGGCGTACATTGGAGACACATTGCACCATAGAAGTCGGCCCATGAGTGTGTTGCCAGGCTTTAAATCTGCAAATCCCATGGTATTTGCAGGTGTGTACCCCATGGATCAGTCACAGCATGTTAGCCTACGAAGTGCCATTGAGAAATTGATACTAAATGATTCCGCAGTAACAGTTTCCACTGATTCCAGGTAAGAGAAGATGAATGCAAATGTGTTATAAGTCTTGTGACTGTGACTGTTTGAAGAGCAATGTCCATCAGAGGCAGGTGCTTTCTGAAAGTGAATTTGGTTACATTTTTAGTGTAAGAATTGTTATTAAAATTACATGTTTTCTAATAACAGACCTGACTCATGGATATGCTTGAAGACCAAAGAGGCAGCTTGTTAGTCAGACTTGTTGATCATTTACCAAGTAGTTGTACCTGTTTGGTCATTTAAATATGGTTCTGAAGCCATAGAGTGTGTACTTGAAGAAACGCACAAGGCATCAGTCACATTGGCCAGTCAAGGCTACCTGCCTTTCAAGTTCTTTGTCATTAAATGTAGGATGAATATGCATTCTTTGCTAAAGTCTGTGAAATTAATCTATACTGTAGAAGTTAAAAAGGGTAAATCTGTCCCATATTCTTAACCTGGCACTAGATTAGGTGAGTGGTCAGCTTCATGCCTAAGGTACTTTTATAAAATGGAAGGAACCCATAGTACCCACTGTGCAGGAGGCTGGCAGAGGCAGAGCTTATCTGGGCATTTTGGAGAAGAGAAAAATCTCTTTTTCCTGCAAAGAGTTGAACCCTGGATTTCCCAGTCCATAGCCTAGTCACTGTCCCGGGTCCAAATACACTGTATCCAACCATTGTGCGGATGTTTCAAAGTGGACAGAAGAAGGATTAATATTTAAAATGGATTGGGGATAACTGTAATTAATTATTACATTTGTATTAATAGTGTAATGGTAAACTTTGAACCCTATTCTTTCATGAGGATCCATCCCTGAAGATGAGTCATGCTGAAACTTGTTGGGTGTCATTATTTGTAATGATTTTGTGTGTTATATCAAATCAGGTTTTTTTTGCACATGGGTGCACATATTTTCCAAATATCTAGGAGCACCCACAAATGTTAGGTGCCACCATAAAAAATTTAGTCGCCCAGTAGACCAGGCACCTCAGATTTGTGCACCCATGGTTTAAATACTGCTGTCTTATTGAAAACCCAGTGGTAATGAAAAAAATTAATTCTGCCTTAAGCTCCCTGTTTTTGAAATAGTTTTTATTTCTTAGACCGTTGCATACTTGGTTGTAGCAACAGGCTTGGCAGGAAGAGGATTAAATACAGGAATGCAACAAAAATAGAATCATAATTATTAATAATAATGAAAAGTAATTTTCTCACTTTACCATAACTTTCAGCATTGTGGTAGTCTAACACGGGTTTATATCAGGCAAATCAGTGTAACATAAAGAATGTAAGGAAACCACAGCCTGTGGATCTAGAAATATATTACTGTGTTTAGTATTTATTTATTTATTTCTCATACATTTGATAAATCCATGAGAGGCTGCAAAACCTATTGTATACAGAATAAGTGAATAGACTAAAAATGGATTTTGATGAACATGGTACTAAATTGCTCAATTATTCTAGTGAATTGAAAATTATTAAATAGGTATAAATGAAGCCATACAATACAAGCTTTTAATACAGAGAAATTGTGTAGTAACATTTGTGTATCATTTTATTCAAACCAGTTAGTGCTAAATAGCATCTCAAAATAACAATAGATTAGTTCAAAAAGAACAGTTGGGATAATAAATCAAGAACTTTCATTCTTCATTTACATTAATGGATTCATTGAGTGAGTAGAAGGAAGCTGTTTAAGGCTGATTTAATTGTTTGATATTACCACACAGGTTTTTGGTATTGAAAGGGAGATTGTAGAGAACCTTGATGCTGAAGTAGTAGATTCCTTTTTCTTGTGTTGCCAAATTTCCTTAAGGTTGATGAAGGTTGGTGTTTTGTTTAGTATTTTTGCTGTCATTCTCCATGTTTACTTTGTATTGGTCTCTGTTATTGACCACAAGTAGGGTGGAAGTACAGTTGAGCTTGGTTATAAAAACAGCAGTTTGTGTGAGACCTACATTCTGTGGTACAAAGTAATTCCCCATAAGGCACGTGTTTTTCTGGGTTGCTTTATATGACATACATATGATCCTTTTCTTGGATGTAATGACATTGCCAGTCATTGATTCCAATACAATTTTCCAAGAAGCAGGCTATTTGATAGTTATACCATCTCTTCCTTGAGAGGGCAAGCCCTGTGTGTTTTCAGGTAGCTACATAAATTCCAGGCCAGGAAAATGACAATAGTAACAGTAATTCACTTTTTGCATAAAGTTCCCCTCTATCTTTCTACTCCTGCATTTACAGGATACTGGTAACCTGATAACATGGCTACAGTCACGAATAAGAGGAAGGTTTGGATCATAGAAGGAGAAGTTAAAGTGATACAACAAACAGAAATGGAAAAACAAAACCTGATGTCTGTTAGAAATTTGGTCTTGTAAATTCTACAATCCAAATTATTTGCTAAAACAGAACCAAAATTATTAGCACATTTGAGCAGAATGAACTGAAAATAAAGCGATTTCAAAAGCCTGAATGAAGTGAAGTTGATAAATTGCTGCTTAAAATTGTTTAAGCAAGAAAGAAATGACTACCTATGAGCAGTCCTCTTCTTATGATAAGTTTTGTTCTTCCTAAATTTTAATTTAAGCTAATGCATTCTTCAGTATAAACCTGTGTGGAAATTTACCATTATAGAAGAGTACTTCGTATTATTTCTAAATTTTAGTAATAATTTAAATTTGGAATAGATTATAGCATTAACATTATGTAATATGACTGCAGGCCTGTATTTTGTCTTGAAACATTTTTGCTTCACTTTTACCATACATGTCACTTACAGCAACCCTGGTTTATAACTGCACAATTTATTCTGTCCCTTTAATGATGTTATAACCGAGTTCAACAGTATATATGTATGTATATGTGGCGATTGAAGAGGTAAAATTTATAGTTTTTTAAATAGATCCCTACACGAGCCTGTACATTTGCAGCCCATAATTATTCTAATTATATTCTTTTGTATCTTGAACATTTTTACACTTCATGAAGAGTGTCCCCATTAATCGAAAGTTCATAATGGAATGAAAATAGTAATAATAAACTATCTTTAATGTTTTCTGTGACAAATATGGCTTGGCAGATCTAATTGCGTAGTAGGCTGCACTTATTTGGATTATAATTAGCTCTCTGTTGATTTTCCAGGACCATGTATTTTCAATAACTATTTCAAGAAATTTTTGTATTGGAGACATTAGTAATTAGGTTATTATCATAACCAATGGTCATGTCAATAAAAGAACTATTTCCAGTTATGAATTCAATGTATCATGTTTTATCAAAATTTAATGAGAGTAAATTGACTTTAAACCATTTATTGTATATTCACATAGAGTGTAGATGTCATTTTTAAAATCTATGGGGCAAGGATTGGTAATTATTGTAGTACTATCATCTGCAAATAAAATTGATTTGGATTTGTTATTTATAACCTTTGGTAAGTCATTTGTATAAAGAAGGAAGAGCGAAGGTCCCAGAATTGATCCGTGTGGAACATCATGTTTTATTTTTCCCCAACTAGAAAAAGTATTATGATTTAAATCCATATTATATGTTATTACTCTTTGATACTTATCTTTGAGGTGGGATTTAAATTAGGCATTGACTTTGCCTGTTATTCCATAGAATTTCAATTTAGATAATGACATTTTACACAATCACAAACTTTGTCATGGTCACAGAAGATATCTCCCTCCATCACTTCATTATAAAGTGTTTTTAAAACAAGTCAAGTTGTAACACAGCAGTTTACCTTGCCTGATATATAGCAGTACCTTTCCTGAGATTTAACTCAGAATAGTGTTTTTATTTTATGTAACATTCAGGAGTTAAGTTGACAGGGACTGTCAGTGTCTTGTTTTCAAAACCATGTTTTCAGTCCAGCACTGGGACAGGGTTGGAGGTTAGGATTCCTTGGTTTACTGCACATGGAGGTGTTCAACCAGCGTCTTGAACAGGAGTATGATGCTCAGGCTATTATCACAGCCCCAAGTGTCACATTCAAAGGTTAGTGCTGTTACTAAGCAACATTATTAGCAAGCTGCATGTCTGTGCACTGACACACATGAGTTTGTGAACACTGTTTATCTGATGTTTGTCACTTTACAGGTTGACTAAGCAATTTTTTGTAGACTTGTATGTGGGGAGTGCCACACAAAAACAGAACTAATTTATTAAACTTGTTATGTACATTATGCTGCATGATACTTCCCCATATTGACACTTTGAACTTTTTTTTTTGTTAATAGTCCTAACGTGGCAGTTCTGCAGACATGGGAGATGGCATAAGTTTTAGGTTTTCACATCAGGGTAGTTGAGGTCTCGTTCTTCTGGCATGTGACACAGCGTCACATCACAGAAGAACAGAGACTTAAAAGTCTGTGGTTTGGAAATAAAGTATGCTACTAGACTGTAATCTGAGCCAGTTCAGTTGAATCTAATTTACCAGAAGTTCTATAGAACCATTTTATTGCCCTTATAGAATATGTATCACCTTATCTACTTATAACCACCCTTTGTTATCTCTGTTTTTATAGCTCAGATATTTGGAGAGAAGAATGTTAAGCATTATGGTGGATCAGAAATCACCATTACAAATCCAGCATACTTCCCTGATCCGTGTATTGTTACTGAATTCCTAGAGCCTATGGTAATGGGAACAATTATAACTCCAGGTAGGAGGTCTTCACAATGTAGTTTCACACACATATAACCTTAGTCTTCGATGTTTACACATGTGCATGCATGCACATGTGTGCGTGCACATGTCACGCACGCGTGCGCACATACACACACATGCAAACTTTTAAGAGGAAATTAAAATGGAGTGAATTAACACATGAACATACATATAAATTTTCTGACTTTGGTATGGTAAGGACGCATGTGCACCTTCATTTTCTACCTTTTATGAGCTGAGATAGCTCATTTAGTGAAGTGGTCTAGACAGCCATGGTTATAGTCTCTGTTTCTGTGTCATAGTTATGTTTCTTCTTTCGGATGGCAGTGCAGTGCATAGTTTACTTGTTCATTTAAAAGTTTTGATCTGTCTTTGATGACAGTGTATTCATTTTTAAGTGTTCTTTGTGAAGTAAAAAATGAACAATCCATTATTAACTTTAGTTCGACCACTCTGAGTTCCAATCCCAAAATGCCTTCCAACCAAAGTTTTTTCCCCCCCAAATAGGACCTATTGCCACCCAAGCAATAGACCCTAGCATGTTCACGTCAGAATTTTTAAATGTGACTGGAAATTGTTACCACAAGCATAATCCTTGTTATAGTTATAGGTGTTTGTTACTGTGTCCAGCGATGCGATTAACGTAGGAATGGCTATACAGAACGAGGGACGAGTTAGATCTTTGGTTGGTTGGTTAGTAAAAATGAACACCATGTGAGGAAATAACATTCGTCCATCTGTCCATCTATGAAATAGCATCAGTGACTAAACAATTTTTTGGGATTTTCATGAAAACTGGTTTAGGAGTTCTGCACAAACCATTGTTAGGCAAGCATGAATTTAATACAAATCACAGTACAAGCCATACTTTATTTTAGAACATAAATGAAATTTTGCCTTAATAGTTACACTTTTTGTCTGATCCGGATGCAGTTCGGTACAGGAAGTCCGCAAGTATGTATCAAGTAATTGAATTTCATAAAAACTGGCGCATTGAGAGTCACACTTATGTGCATAAATGAATTTCTATCCACACTTTTCATATTTATTGTCCAGTACAGATAAAATACTGTACAAGACGTTTGCACTTAACACTGTTGAACATTTGTGAGTTTCTGTGAACTCGAACCATGGAGGGCCATACTTTTGCCACAAGGGTAAGTGAAATTGCTTTCAGATCTTTGTTGTTACCAGTGGCATACCCAGGAATTTTGTTCAGGGGGGGTTCAACAAATTCAGTTGAGGACAGAGGACGGAGAACGGGGATCTGGGGGTGGTAGCCCCCTAGTTAGGGGTTCTGGAGGCAGCTGTAATTTGGTACAAGAAATTTCATTTCATATAGTAAAATTTTCTTAATTTTTGGTACTGTAAGACTATTTATGATGACAACCAATTTATGTCATTGCTAATGTAAAACAATTGCGAACCTACGTAGTTTTAGAAATTTACTGCCTTTTTTCCAAACATCTTGGGGTGTTGGTGTCCTAAATTCAGCAGTTTTTAATAGTTTTCAAATCGGGTTGAGTTTGGCACGATTTTGGAGGGCCTTCGGAATTTCGGGTGGGGGGGTTCAACCCCCCTCCCCCAAACCACCCCCCTCGGTACGCCACTGATTGTTACTGGGTTTTATGCAGCCTTGATTGGTAGTTTTTAATGACATTTCAGGAAGACCTATTATTTCCATCTTCAAGGGTCAAGCAGTCCAAGAAGAAATTATTTATTTTATCCTGAAGCCGTATGATATTTTGAAAGTAAAGAATGCCATAGTAAAGTATGTGCTACCTTATAAAGTGCAACATTTACAATTTGGTATCAAGAGACCCTGTTCCCTGAGTTCCCAGATTTTCTCCCTCAAACACACACATTTACACTGAATAATACAGGTTACAGTTAGTCCATCAATGTATGCATGCATTTATTTTCAATTACAGACACATACTTAGGTCCTGTCTTGTCACTGTGCATGGAGCGGCGAGGTACTCAGCAAAGTTCCACCAACATTGATAACCATCTTGTTTTGCTGAAATTTTTGCTGCCATTAAACGAGATTGTTGTGGATTTCCATGACCAACTAAAGTCAGTTTCTTCAGGGTATGCCAGTTTTGACTATGAGGAATATGGCTTTGTACCTTCAAAACTTGTAAAGGTCAGTTCCATTGTGAATTGTTTCAAAATCAAGAACACACAGTTTCTCTCATTAGGAAATGCTAGAACTATTCCAGAGCCAATTATGTATTTTGTAACAAGGGAGCACATCATTGCAAACACCTTCCAGGTAGCTCAGTCAGTGAAGTCCCTGGCTATGGCCTGAATTGTCAAGTATATTTTTCTTCAATAGAATACTCAGACCAGTTCTGATGCCCAGCCAGCTTGCTATCCAGTAGCAACTTCAGGCCTTCCTCTCTGGAGTAAATCAGTGAGAGTACAAAGTAAGTTCCACTAACCACAATTTGTTTTTCTGTGACACCAGTACAGATTGACATGGATTAGACATCATAGACAAGTGAGCAGAACACTGGGTTCATATTCAGGAGGTAACAGGACCATGTCTGGGTTTGGAGACTGGCTGTCCTGGCTGATGTTTTCTGTAGTTTACAGCAGCCAAGCTAGGCATATGCCAGGATAGTATCTCAGATTGGACCATGACTGCTTCCTTTGCCAGTCTTTTTAGTCATCACTAATTACCTTACTATACAATTCTACACATTCTGACCCATTATGTAAGGATTAAGTAATTTCATGACAGGGGTATTGTTACATTTCCTTTGTGAAATAGTGTACTCTGCATCCTTTTTTCCATATTTTGAAACTGTTGTCATGAATAATGCCACCAGTTACAGTCTCTTGGCATGTATATAGCTTGATGGTAATGAGGGATTCATATATGATGTTAGTAGCAGATATTGCTGCTGCTAGTATTAAGTTAATTACTGGCACAGGCTAGAGCTTACTGAAGAAACTTAACCAAAATGGGATATGTATTCCCCATATACATAAATTTTTATCTTTGTCATTGATATGGATTTGTAAATACAATTAGAAAAGTTCCACGGTGAATCTGGCCAGTCGCAACCTTGTATATTTAATGCCTTTCCTCCATACCAACAGTTCTTCTCTGAAAATGAGTTACACATACCTGTGAAATGTTGCAGCTCAACATCCTGCTCAATGGGATCATTGTGGAGGAACTGAGCATGGTAGTTCACGCATCCAAGGCTTCTAGTGCAGGACGCAAAATATGTCTCAAACTTAAGGATATTATTCCACGACAGCTAATTGAGGTACAGCAATGTTGCTTACTCTGTGTAATTATTTCTGTACAGCATACAAGAAATTTTTGGCAGCTTGGCTACTTTTTAATTCACAGTAAAATATACATAAGTTGCTCACTTTGAGGCTTTATTGAATTTATTTTGGAGAACCAAACTGCATACAAAAATGTTCTTTGTTGCAGTCTAAACATGATAAGAATGGTGTGAGAATGTGTCTTATGTACCAGTCTGTGGTGGTGGTGAAGATTGTTGTTGTCGTCATCATGTTACTGCTGCTGCTACTGCCACTGCCACCGCCGTTGCCGTTGTTGTTGTTGTTATAAATTTATAACAACAACAGCAGTCTTTTAAGTCCAGATACTGGCTGGCCATATTTTCTGTCCATCTACCACCTAGCCAGGCTTTGCCTATGTATGCCTACTGCATAATCCATTTTGGCATTGAAACCTTGAAGATGCAGACAGTATGTCCCTTTTAACATTCAACCACTTAATCAGTGACACACTGTCACATCCCAAAAGACCAGAATCCCTGCATTTAATATCGTTAGCATATTACCTTCAAGGTTATAATTCTGAACTCTTAACCAGAGAGAAAGAGCTCGGTTTGAATTTTCTGATCCTAATTCTTGAAGATATTAAAACCAACTGGGTGGAATTGTGCACACAATGAAAAACATAAACAGTGAATATAAAGTACTGTTCAGGTAGTTGGAAATAGAATATAGTGATGGTGTGGACATGCAGAAGGGGAGTAACACCAGTGACCAAATTTAGTGGACGCCAACTGGAAGAGGTGGAAGGGAAAAACCAGATACATGGTGGTCATAACGGATTTGTAAAGGAATGAAAAGAAACAATTTTAAATGTTATTTTCTTGTTTATAGATTGCTATTCAAGCTGGAGTTGGAGGGAAAATTGTTGCCAGAGAGACTTTGAAGGCATACCGTAAGGATGTGACGGCAAAGCTGGTGAGTGCACATTCAGAATGTTCTGGTGTTGCTATGAAACAATGGAAAGGTGTACTTGAGTGAAATATGCTGTGTATATATTCCATACATGTGCATTGCTATTTTATGTACCTTACTGGCCTTAACATTCATGTACTGAAATAATATCTATGATTTGTATTGCTAAATGAGACAGGCAGTGTACATATAATGTAACAATGAGGCACTTTCATGCAACAATTGTTGCAGTGGAAAAGCAGTAAGTATTACATATTCTGATCATGTGTTTGTAGCCTTAGTTATCCAGCTTGCAATGTGTGTGTGCACCACATTATCTTTGGCCTGCCCAGCTCTACAATATTTTTCCACATTACCCTATAAATGGCACAATTCTCGAAGAAAAGTTACTGAACATAAAATATGTATTTTGATTTCCTCTACAACTTTTGTCTGTACCATTTCTCGTTCTAAGAAGAACTGAGCAACATATCAAAATTGTATTGGTCTTCTTATAAATTACCCAGTGTTCTTGTCAGATTTTAATAGAACTTGAGTTTTTGCAACAGATTTTTGGAAAATTCTCAAATATCAAATTTCATGAAAATCCATCTGGTGGGAGCCGAGTTATTCCATGAGGATGGACGGGTGGATGGACACACACACACACACACACATGAAGCTAATAGTTGCATTTTGGAATTTTGCGAATACACCTAACACCTGAAAGCAAATTACACTGTGTAATGTCAGAAATAATGTTCCCTATTATGGAAGGGCCTTTATTATCTCTGAATAGATAATCCAGTTTTCAGGTTAACTGCAGTTTTTTTAGACACTATCAACAAAAGTATTATTTACATATTGGCTCTCTCATTGCTGCAGGTTCTTGGAATGTTTCAGTAATGCACAATGTTAACTTTAGCCTTACTGCACATCATTTGCAATTCTCTTGCATTCTGTAAGAATGTGTTACTGACAGTATGAAACCCCTGTCTTGGTCCTTTTCATAACCACTTCATAACAACTGTTTCATACAAAAGTGTGACAAAACTGTGTGCCATAGTAAGGCTGAATAACATTCATATACAGTTCTCACTAAAACTTCTGAGATTTGACATTGCCTCAGAACTACTAACTGTTTAAAACCATTCTGTTACGAGGCAATGAAACACAACAAACATGGCATATCAAAGTAATTTCTCCAGAACCATGTGGATGAGATAATGTAAAAAAAAAATCATCCACATGCCTGTTTATCATATGAAGATGAATGGATAGCAGCATTGTGGTCTTATCTTCAACAAGCAAGATGATCACAGTGTCTCAGTATGTTGGGACAGAAATTGTATTTTCTTCAACAATTTACTTTCAGATGCCCCTCCAGTCTCAGTTCTTCCCCTATTATAGCAAAGTGTCATTAAGTAACAAACAAACCAAACATTGATGTACAGGCTTTGTCATGTCACTGACATGTTCGTTTTTCTTTCTTCAGTATGGGGGAGACGTGACAAGAAGAATGAAATTGCTGAATAGACAAGCAGAGGGCAAGAAAAAGATGAAGTTGGTGGCCAACATTAAGCTGCCACGAGAGGCATTCATTGATGTGCTGAAGCGATAGTGTTTCAAAAGTCATTATGTGATTCACATTAAGTCTTCACAATATGTTCAGCAACAGGGCTCAGCAGAAGGTGTGCCAGTGGTATGTAATAAAACATCATCAGTATGATTCGTAACGAACCAAGAACTTCCCTGACAAGATTGAAATAATGGCAATCTTGGAACCTTTGGAAATGATGGAGGATAAGGAATGGGCTTCATTGTGTGTTAAATATTGTCACATTAAAATATATGATGTTAATATTTCAAAGGGCCATGTGGACCAATGGTTATTCACTGTCCTATACATACCATACACATGTGAACACACACCAAACAAGTCGCTGGTAGCTATGTGAATCTACCCATGAATAACCATACACGCAGGTCACATGACCTGTTGCCAGATCATTGTCCTGTGAAGAAACAACACACTGTTTGGTTCTACTGGTATTTGTTTTGGCCAGAAATTTCTTTAGCAAAAATTATGCATGGGAACATGCCTTGCCATGATGCCGAATTCATTTATCTCTACAAAGTTTGGCCTTTTTTTTTTAAGAAGATGCTGGTATACACATTCTAAGATGTGAAAGCAGAATTCTGGATTGTTTTGTGTCAAGATAAATGTGAGGCAATAGTAATTCCTGTTCCTAATTATGCGCCATGCCTTGTAGGCAAATGCGAGAGTGGAATAAGAGCTCCATCCATTCATACATGAGCTTTGGTGGGGAGTGGTCGTCTTCAAACCCCAGCCACTTTATGCCCAGGGAGAGATATGCCAATGTGGGCCAAATTCATCTGGCCCACAATGGGAACAAAATGGCAGGCTCTGACCAACGTAGTACTGAATCTCTGGGTTCCACAAAAGGTAAAGAATTTATCACAAGCTCCTCGATAAGAACTCTACTTCATGGAGTTAGTTCTCTGTTCCAAGATTTTATCACCCTTGTTTTTACAAATAATTGAAGCAGTATGTCAATTAAATCCGTACTGCAACCATAAAATGTACTGAATTCAAACCCCTGCTTGATACAAATCCTGTGATCATAGGGAGGCCATCCAGCCTCTTATCCTATGTGTACTGGAGTTAAAGGAGCCAGAGCGTGAAGCTGACTGCTCAGCTCTTTATAACACTTAAGGGACCATTCTGCCCACTGTTCATTGTGTACATGGGATGAAGCCGGTCAAGTTATTTAACCCTTCAGCATGGGGGCATTTAAAACCCAGTTAATACTGTGATGTGGGAAGGTTTTTCTATGGGGTATTTAAATTTTGAGCTAAATTGTTCAGGAGTCTATTCAAAATAATGTAGTTTTTTTAATAGTGGTCGGATTCGATGAAACATGAAACAAAATATTTAGGAATGTCTAAGCTTTTCGAATTTCAAATCAAATCTTACCTTAAAAATTTAACTTGGTGTGAAATGCCTTGAAACATTCTTCGACACATAGGGCTGCTTCACATTCGGGGCACCAAAACACTGTCTCCTTCCTTCTATTGTTTTTGTAACACACTACACACCTGTTTGTTGGCCTGGCCTTTTTTTCTGTCAGTGGTGTTCTTTCTGGAAAGTGTCTTTCAAGAAGTCGTGGCACATTTTTGTCTGTGGAATGATGGCCTTGAAATTTCCTGACACTTTCACTTCCATGTTCAATGAGTAGTGCCTGTACCAGTTCTACTCTGAATTTAAAATGGTCTATTTTGTTCTGTCCTG
>Ga0136643_10001597_pt1 | contig 27992 bp, 18 predicted proteins | sample TergutLab28metaG_FD_96883 | JGI IMG/M metagenome (GOLD analysis project Ga0136643, IMG submission 96883) | Labiotermes labralis P1 segment gut microbial communities from Petit-Saut dam, French Guiana - Lab288 P1 (version 3) (version 3) | ecosystem: Host-associated > Arthropoda: Insects >... | reverse complement strand
TTTTTTTGTGATTGGCAAATTTTTGGTGTTTTTGTTTTTGGGGGGGGGGGGGAGAGTGGATTTCGTGAGTTGAATATAAGTTATCCTTGTCAGTAAATGCGTTGCGTCGCAGACTGCTAGCGGTACCACCCATGGGGGTACCGACCTTGGTACTCGATCACAAGTGTGGCAGTAATAGCATTGACTCAACCATGCACATTACGTGTCATGTGGCATGTTGAAGCCCACGTACCTCTTTAATCCGTACCTGCAGCGGTATATGCAGCTAATCCGTGGCGTAATTGACACATAGGGAACCATATGTAGTAATCTGTGTAGGGAACTGTTAAGATTAGAGAAAATGGCAACCAGCAGCGAAGTGCTGGAAAACACAATCAAATCGAAAAGGCCTTCTGGTAAGATATCTTCCTTATATAAATTTTCAGAATGTGACGGCGGTTGGTGATAAATTGGTGGTCTTGTTCTGGGTTCCCACACCGAGTTGTGGCGAAATGATGCGACGTTAACCTCTACTTTTCTTGCTATGTACAGTTAATGTCTCCATTTTTTTTTTCTTCTTACGCCTTGTGACATTGACAGTCATTAATAAAGGCGAAAATGTGCGTATAATCTCTGTTGTTGTTGAGTATAATACTTAACACATATCGGCCGAACGGTAAATGACTCTCCAATGTAACTCTTTATCGGATGTCCCACTGAGGTGCAGGCATGGGTATTTAGAATGATAATGACCCCCAACCGTCTACAGCTGGATTAGGGTGTAAAGGCTAGATGAAGAAGGTTAAAAACGTCCTGTTATGCTCCTGTTAGGTCTGCATGCGTTACAAGTATTATGTGGGTGATAATGGGAACTGTTGCCGACACTTTGAAGTTCTTAACTCTGCCGATTAGTTCATGTTGTAGTATGTAACATTCTTTTTTGAAGGATTATGGACATTATGAAGGGTGTGACTGTTAGTTGGGATTCATCTGGAGTAGCTGAAGAAGGTAATGAAAGGCATGTCACTCCCCAATGATTTTGTTCAATCCAATTGTGTATTATATTTATTGTGTTTTATTGAATGATGCTGTCAGTAGCTCAGAATATTTGATGTCTAGTTTCTCTACTAAGTGCCTTTTTAACCCTGACAATCTATCCATTAGGTATTCTCTGCTTCTTGTGAGGAGTGTGCCATTCTTTATCTCATCTCTGTGCATGCCACACTGTGCTTCTGCCATACATTTGTTCTATATTGTGTTTGTAGTTGATGTTGGCCTACTATTATTCTACTAATGACATTAAGGCACTGTGTGCAAGGCATAGAATGGAATGCCTTGCAGGGAGGATGGGACATTTTGTCCAGCTGTCTATCTTATCAGTGACCTAGTCTGGTGTTCTCACGGTTGGCAACCTTCATATTTTATGTTGGAAACTTTTATTAACTTTCATGCCATGTATTCCCTTATAGAATAGTCATTATTAGTCCTTAGAAATTGTAAAAGGTACAGTTTTTCTCCATCCATGCCATGAAGGCATGTAGAGAGAGTAGAAGTTTAGCTCCATTCATTATAAGCATTAGCACTGGATGGAGGTGAATGGTCACCTTTGTGCCCTGGCTACATTAACCCCAGGAAAGAACCCTACTGCATACTGAATAGGCGGCTGATTGGCCTGTAGAGCCAGCCTGGACATATCAGACAAATCTAGTTCCTGTCAGGATTTGAACCCTGGATTGTCCAGCCTGTAGCCTAGTTACTAGACTGATGGTGCTACTTTAGCTGCCTTTAGAAACTGTTCTTGAATTTGAAATGGAAAGTGTGCAAAGGAATCATATGAAACCATTCCCTTTTTAATGCCTTTGGGGGTCTTTTTTTTACTTCCATATGACAGAAGGAAACGGAGAGTGTGAGAGAAGAAGATACAAGGGAGAATATTTGGGCATATGAGAAAAAAGGAAGCTGGAGAGTACTGCATGATTTGGAGCTTGTAATAATTTCAGATCAAGGAGACTGGGTTGGGCGGAGTACATGCCATGTGCGGGAGATGGGAGAAATTCCTACAAAACTTTGGTTGAAAAATTTTAAAGGTGGACCCAAATGCAACTGAGACTATATAACCAGCCTGACTTGTTTTCCACGCAAAAACGAAGGAATCATGTTCTTCTGAAATATTTGTATCCACCTACCACACTACACCTTGTAATCAGTAAGACCACAATATGGATTTTAATCCGCTGTGAATGTAGTAATGAACCTGTTTTCATAATAGGCAGGGGAATTTCTTGACTACTTAATTTATTGCTAGCCTACGTATGACTCCGCTCCATCATTGTGTCTTGGTGTTGGTAACAGTTAATTGTATAAAATAACTTCAGTTGAAAATTTAACAGCGAAGTTTTATCGCTTTCACAGACAGTGCATTCAAGCAGCAGCGGCTACCAGCGTGGCAGCCAATATTAACAGCTGGCACTGTTTTACCCACATTCTTTGTGATTGGCATCGCATTTATCCCTGTTGGTGTAGGTCTGCTGTATTTCTCTGATGAGGTAAGTTAGCATTATTTTTATGTGCATTCTTTATTAAAGGTGATGAGCTGGTTACACACAAACTACAGTGGTTATTATAGTTTTACAGAAACTTTATTTTGAAAAACATAGGTGTTACAGAAATACAGGGCCCTTATTATTGATCGCTATACAGACCATTTCCATCATAGCAGTGACCAGTACAATTTAAATTAGCCATGAGCTGGGGTCCATGTCTCTTAGGTCAGTAGATCAGTGTGTTGCTGTTCATGTGAAGTTCTTACTCACCATATTTGAAGACGGTGCCAGTAAAATTTCCCTTAGCTTGCAGACATGTCGCATATACCCAACACATTGAGTATTACATGTCAGAGTTCTGCTTGTTAAATTTAAATTGCTTTATTCTAAAGAAGTCATATGTTGTGATTGTAAATTTTGTCACCAGTATCCAGATCTACTTTTACTTAGAAAAAAGTATAAGCTGGAACAATCATAGAACTCATATTTTATGAGATGTTTTATTCAGAACAGTCAGTGAATGAACCTAGGGCGGCCTTCTTTCAGTAATGAATGGAAGAAGAAGAGTTATGCATATTTACTGAAGCACGTGCGCTTGTTGCAGAAAATTACCTTCAGGCCATGTGAACTATTATTATTGGATGAATGGAGGACTATGGCTCTCATGATCTGTACATGTAAAATTTTCATTACTGGGGACCCTTGAAGTAGTAAGTTTCTAGAAATGCGCTTTGGAGACCGTGCAGGTTGCAATCCAGAAAGTTAGCGTAGAAGTCACAGAATGTGAACTCAACGTGTATCACATAATTTGTTATTTTGGTGTGAAGTACGCTGTAGCCAATCATTTTAGTATAGTTGTTTCTTAGGATTACTGGCGTCAGTTACGGACGGTTCATGGCGTGCGTTGTAAGTTAATCTGTAAACGTATATTCAGGACCGTTGGTGATAGGTAGGAGGGGAGAGATTTAAATGAGAAAATTTTAGCAGCGGACAACAGATGCTAGCAATCAAGTGCAAATTCAGTCACGTACGATTGTGGTGTAAGTGGGAGTACAGAGAAGTGACTGTGTCAGTTTCCTAGAAATGATCTAGTTGTTTTACTGGATATAGCGCTACATTATTTTATATAAAAAAATTAATTGAGTAAATAAAACAACGAGTAAAAAAGAAATAATTAAAACTGTATGTGATTCGGTGAACCACACCCATTTCCCGAAAAAGGATCACCTACCAGACTGAGCGCGTCAGGACAACAAAGTTACGAAGGGTGATTGTGTAGAAGGCATTAGTGGTGGAGGACACCACATCAGAATTCTTGATTGTAGAAGGCAAGTAACAGTTATACTGATAAAATTTTTAAAATGTGGCCACAAATGAAGAATTGAATCTCTCTGTGTATGCATGCAACATATTGAAATGAAAAGCCGTATAATTTTAAATTAACTATTAAACATTGCAACCTCTAATTTGTTGTGCCTTGATGATCTCATTTTTGCCCCTTAGTCAACTGTTACAAGTTGCATTGTTTCAGGCATGAAACATACAAAATAAAATCATATTGCATCGAATGTTGCCATATTTTGAGAGCATGTTGTGGGTGAAGTTTGTTGTGTGATCCTGTGGTCCTCTTGAAGGTTCCAAGTCACATAGTCATAGTTCACTGCATGAGACAAATTTGGTGGTGATCTGTTTGTTACATTAAACTGGCAAGTGGATGGATGAAAAGGATGGGAGCTGTTTATAGTTGCATATTGTGACTGAGGGGAAAGTATGTTTTAAATTACAGTATTCCAAAGTTAGGTGTTTTCATCATCAGAGTAATAGGTAGTGACAGTAGACTGAAAAGAATAGAATAATAGCACCTTGTCTTTTTAAGGACTATTGGTTGCATACTTAGATCATGGTAGCTGTACAGGTTGTATGTTTCTTATTTGATGATTACACTTTCACAGGTAAAGGAGGTTACAGTGGACTACACAGAGTGTACAAATCAGAATGGTATGCGGTGTAGTGATGCAATCAGCCGGGACATAGATGCGGTATGCAATTGTACAATACCATTTGAGCTACAGCAAGACTTCAAGGTGGGTTGGTTATGTCTGTGTACTTAAAGTGCCTGAGATATACTATGTTAATGGAGAGTGCTGCTTCTAGTGGTGATTGTTATGATGGTGACAAAAACAGTAAACTGTGATTTGGAGAGGCCTGAGGAAGAACCTGAGTTTTAACTACATATGTGTATGCTTGCATTTTACATGGTCAGAACATGCTGTATGACGATATAAATGTGTACGTAAGATGCAGGAAATTTTAAAAGGGAGAGAGGTCACACTGACACAGATACAAATGATTAGTACTTATGTTTAGTGTCCTTGCTTGCAGTGAATAACATCGTAACTCTTTGGCCTCATACATTCAAGTGTAACATAAATGTCTGTGTAGCGAAAGGTGTTCACTCTTTTGTACTCTGTTTCATACAGGGTAATGTGTTCATGTACTATGGACTGACAAACTTCTACCAGAACCATCGGCGGTACGTCAAATCACGTGATGATAACCAGTTACTTGGACACTTGGGAGACCCATCATACGACTGTGCACCATTTGATTTTAATGACATGGAGAAACCTATTGCACCTTGTGGAGCTATTGCCAACTCTTTGTTCAGTGGTGTGTTTGGTTTATTCCTGTAATTTAATGCCCTGTGCTGTCTTATTGTTAAGTTCTTTGGATATGCTAATCTTTGACAGTAAGACATACTAGAAGGAAATCTTCCATTTAACCCATGTATTGTACCTTAAAGTACTGAATTTTAGTTTTAAGTTGGGGCATCTCCGTTGTGTACTACAATCATATAAAATAGGATAAAATAGTCAAACACAACTGTGTTTGACTATTTTATCCTATTTTATATACTGAATTTTAGTTTCAAAAAGGAAAGCTTAAAGAATGATGTAGGCTGCATCAAGACAAACGTGAAAGAAATTATCCTGTTGCATGTAAACATCAAATTGAAATAAGTGCATTCTGGATGCAGAAAACTAAGTGGTGGGGAAATAATTGTTATTATAGTTTTAGACAAACATAAATCAAAGACACTAGAAAAGTTCGGGACAGAATTACTGATGTAAAGAGGAGAAACAAGCTTATGGTAGAGCCACATTTGCTCTTTAGTAGAATCTCTCCTCTGCTAGGCCACCCTGCTATATCTCTGCTGCCCACCACCTTGAAGTTTGTGCTGTTGCCAAAATATGCAGTATTCATGATAATTTCTAGTGCATAATAAAACAGTGTGGCACATTGGCTACCCTAACATTCTTGTCCCCCAATAAGTGACTTTCATCATCTCTGTTCATGAGTTTCTTCATACTTACAGGTAATTATCATTGCAAACAGCAATGCTAAATATGTTAAGAATTTGTAATCCTATCCTAATTAGTGATGGAATTATAGTGTAGTGCCTACCGGGTGATAGTTAACTTGCACTACTCCCCACCCGAGTAGGTACTAAATAGTGTGAGATTGCGGGGGTCCTGCTATCGTTGTTTTGGTCTTCGCAATCTCAAATTTCGCTGCCACCAGTTGGAATTTGGATTATACACAGGTTTCTGACAAACCATTTCTGTACACAGTATACTTTGTCCACGTATCATATCAAAATAATTCCCGTAATTTAACTACTGAACTAGTTATTGTGAATTTCACATGTGCAATAACAATTGTAACCATTAAAATTTCTTATCCATATAGTGCGTCTAATTCTCGTTGAAGTTTACCAGTGTTCTCATAAGTCAATCACTTATTCAAGGAAATGTTTGGGATTTGATTGTATCTAAATTTTCATAACAGCTTACGTCCCAGTGAAACATAGACAGACACGGGTTACGTTTTAACAAACTAAAATATATAAATATATATTCTGTAAAATATCTACGTGATTACATACAAGAATAAACTAAGACCTACACAACTGAAATCTCTCTTTACCATATCTAACCTAGTAACATAAAGGCAAATCATTTATATTAATTCAATTTCTTCATATAACACAAATTTGGAAACAGCAAAATAAGTGGACAAACACTTCTCAATCGTTTTCTATGTTCTGTGGGTTGTGGACGTATTACACACCACTCGCCTGGTAAGAAGTCTGGAGCGTAGGGCTCATCTTGAGTCCTAGCCCAGAGCACCGTGTTTTGCATATCCTGTCGTTCAAACTTTGATCACAAAAGATACTCTTGTCGGTCTTACAGGTCGGTATACCAGTTCATAAAATCCATAACTCAGCACTATTAAAGGTTAGAGAGTTCACTTAGCAGCAGCAAATGCAGACACGAAAGGAATGTGCTGTTACTAAGGAATTTGCATATACAGTCTTCCTGTTGTTAATGCATGCAACTTTCTCAACCAAATTTGTATCTTAACTGCAAATTTCATTTCAAGTTCCAAGTTTTTAAACATTAACCAAATGTGAATCTGTTTCTTTCCTTCTATGCATTACAACAGAAAAGTATCTGGAAATATCACAACTAGCCTTATTCTTGAGAGTGTGAATTCCTGTAAACCAAGGGAGTGCATATTAAATAATCTAGACATATACCTCATTGAGGTTGAGAGGAAAATCTCTTTGGGATGGAAATGCAGAATTTTTTAAATCATGTTGGACAGTTGTCAGTGATGTCATAAATTCCATGTGCCCATAAATGTGCAAGTATCCAAGTGGAGAATGGGACTTCATTTGTGATGTGCATTGTTATAAAGTGGGTACTTTAATATGTGTGGTGCACAAATGACATTTTTTCCCACTCAGTTATTTTGTTATCGTCATGCCACAGAGCTTGAGCAGGATATAGTTTTGTTACATATTGTAATGAACCGCCTAATGAACTATAGAATATATAGTAATTCCACCTAAAAAGGGTTTATTTAATTTGTGATGTGTGTTTGTCATTACAGATGAACTTAGTATTAACTTCACAGACAGTACAAATCACATGAAAGAAGTGAAATTAGTGAACACAGAAATTGCATGGCCATCTGACAAGGAGATAAAATTCCGAAACCCTCCTGGAAACTTGTCTGACGGTGAGTTTTACATACAGTCTTGTTCACAGGTCTGCATATCAAAAATGTACTTAACTCATGGAAGAATTATTTTGACAAATGTCATGCATCACAATGTAGTTCCCTTGCTTATTTGTAGTTGCACTTGCCTAGTAATACACAGGAGGCAACACCTGCCCCCCTCTCTTAATCATTAGTTACCTGGATATTTTACAATTATGAATGTGCTGTGACTATACATACAGTTGTTAGAAATAATGGTTGCCCTTATATTGTAATAATGACTGGAAAGGCCGGCGCATGTGCTGATGAAGGGCCGAAGCATAAAACGAGAGGGAATGTGATGTCTTTATTAGAGAAATTGTGTTAGATAAGTTGGACAGGAGAATGAGAATTGCTGTAGTTGGGTGTGATTATGGTGTGAGCAGAGTGACATTTCAGTTCATCAAGAAAAGTCAAGACAAGATCAAGGAATGTGTTAAGGCCAGTGTTATATCAAGTGCAAAAATTTCCTTTGTAAGTTATCATGATCCCGTCCCCAAAAAGCTATAATGGGCCTTGTATATACAGCTGAAAGATTTTGCACAGAAACATTTAGGAGCTGATATATATATCCAACAGTTTCTTGACTGTCATGCTGCTGATTTCACTGAAGAATACCTTGAACAGCTGACAGTGCAGGTGAAGCAGAAAATAAAGATTTTAATGCTCCTGTGGAGTTGCCTGAGCTCTGAAGAAAGGAGACTTGGTCAGGAATTTCTTTGAGGTCAACCATTTCATAGATTTAGGTATGAGCTGGAGGCTGTTATGGAACTATGCGGCAGGTGTATAGAGACATGCAGAAAGCAAAGCAATCAAAGAACACCATTGTTATCAACTCAGTCCAAAGACTTCTGGATATACTGTTGCATTTCAAAAGCTGAACATTCAATTACTTCACTGCAAGATTGTGATAGTGATATTCTAGAGCTCTATGAGATACTGAAATCATTTATTTGAAATTTTGACTGGCTGAGGAAGATGGAAAGTGAAATTGTGAACATTTCTCCTAGTTTAAATCACTTCATGGACAGTAGTGTCACATAAATGAAATTGGTATCTTAAGTTAACCTTTGTGCATGGAAAGTCCGCTTTGAGAGTCAGTTTCATAGTCTAGAAATGAAAAATTATCGTCAGATTGTAGATACATTCACTGCAGAGCTAAAAGGTTCATCCTCACTGTTACAGAAGAGGAGCAACTTTTGTCTGGTTTGTTGTGTTTTGCTATCAGTACATAGAGTGTATAATGTTGATGGCAGATGAATGAGCATAAATATGGTACAGTGTTGGAATGATGATTGACAAGGAGTGATGAAAGTACTGAGGAAGAGCCTGTCCCATTGCCTGCTTATCTACCACATATCCCACATAGACTGCTCCATGATGATACCCTTGTGCTTAGTTTTGATTGTGGCTGACCAAAACACATTGCGTATTTGGCATTGCCCACAAAGGTATTGATATTGATATTTTATTTACATTCCATGAATCCACAATAACAATAAATAGGATATAGAACATGTCAAGCATAATATATAGTATAAATGTTTGGAATCAAAACAAACTGATTCCAAGTCAAGTACATGAATGATGTGTAATACAGACAGGACAAAACCACTGTGTAACAACAAAAGCACAAAAGATATGGCTATAGTTAACAAGCAAAGAAACAAGTCAAGCACAGAACAGCAGATGTATACAGACAGGAAATTTATGCATATGAATAACATTAACATAACTTTTTTTTTTTTGAGACTTAACGACAAACATAGATTATTAGGACTATGTATTAAGTATATTTGTCTTATGAAAGATGTTTAAAGGCACATTATGAACTTGTAATAGATCTATATTGAAAGTATTTGTTATTCAATGCTCTGTGTGTGTGTGTGTGTGTATTTGAATGTATCTTTTTTAAATAAGTAAAGTTTGAAATGGATTTCTGTGTCATAAATCAGAATATTTAGTTTCAGAATAAATATGATGGGATCTAAATCTCGAACATTTTTACTTGTTACAGTTTTCAAACGTTTTGCAAGACCAAACTCTTGGAGGAAAAATGTATGGGAACTGGATCCAGACAACAGAGATAACAATGGCTTCCAGAATGAAGATCTAATTGTATGGATGCGAACAGCTGCACTACCAACTTTTCGTAAACTGTATCGTCGGGTTGACCACACCACACCTGGCTTCACAGATGGTCTTCCTAAGGGAAACTACACACTGTTTGTGAAGTACTGTAAGTCTGTTGTATCACATTGTGTGTTTGTAGAAGATACATGTTTGTGTATTATGGAGCAAATCATACAGCTGCTAATAAGATATGTGTAGTACTCTTATACAAACATAATTTCAGACAAAATTATATACAGTACAGGGTCCATGTCATTGGTCACTACACACACAGTTTCGCTGGATGGCAGGAAGTGTACCATTTGCTTTCAGTTGGGATGCACGGATTGTAGATCAGTGCCCTGTAATTGTTTGGTTTTCACTTGCCATATTTAAAGAAGGTGCTAGGAATGGTTTTCTGTTGCTAAAATTGAAGGCACTACACCCTGAATACCTTCAGATTGTCTTTAGTGTGAGGATTATTAACATAGCTACAGTTTATGTTTATAACTTGCTCCACAGGTAAAAACATTTCATAGGTTTTGATCTGGTGAATGAGGAGACCACAGTCCCCCTGCTCATTACTTTGTCACCAAAAACACTCTGTCAGCAGGGCATAGAATTCATAAAAATGGACCGAATAGTTTGTGTGCTTTTTTTATTTGTGGACATGTTAAAGCATATGGTACTAAAAATTGTGCACTGCAAGACGCACTGAAATAAAACATTCAGAATATGTTTCCTATGATGTTATGATCTTTAATTAAATTCAAAATTTAACACATTTTGTATAACAAATACCTTCAAAAACACCATAAACTTCTTGCTTTTTGATGTGTGTTTTGGAATTTGTGAACCACAGTTGTCTTACATGTATAAAAGTGCAGTGATTTTGTTGCAATTTATGCTCATAATGCTGACACAGCCATTTGCTCTGCAAGTGGAACCAACAACTCCCTTGGAGATGTCTCCATACTATCACCAGTTTCATCTGGTTTTTCCTTATTTAGAATGTCTTCTGCCTGTTCTCTACCTATATAGAATAAAACCTGTTGCTTGAAATATGTTCACATATTTTCACAGTGCTCCCATATCTGTAGCAGGTGCTTCAAAAACTTTCATCTGAATATGCAATGACATTTGTTGTAGGATCAGTATTTGGTCTATAGATTGTACAGAAGTGCATAATGTTTGATGATATTTCCTTTGCGACTGAAGGCTGACTCAATGAATACAGACGATGCAACTGTCAGCTCATTGAGTCAGCCAAGTACCATGAAATAAGATAGACACCAGAAAATTACCACTGACAAAATCCAGATAAAACAAGCACCTTGTAATCTCTGTTTATAATACTCTGTAACTATGAGTCTTGTTGAGAAGTAAGTAGTTGTATTATTATGCTTCATTGCTGAATATAAAAGGTACTGATGTATGTATTGGAATGCATTTGCTTATGTCTACTCTTTACATAATACCCATTGTTCATGGGACTGCTTTGATTATCTCCTCGGCTTTCCTGGCTGAGGTTAGTAACATACTGATGCCTTGGCTACACTGCCATTCTAACGTCTTTAGTTATGCAACAGAATGAACAACTAGATTGTTCTAGAAATGCTGAAACTTACATTAAAATATACATTAAAATGCTCCTACATGTTTCGGTTTAACAAACCATCACCAGGGAGCTTATTGTCGTGCTTTGCTAAAGTTATGATTATTAAAATAGTTAAAAATTTTGTTATGAATCAGTTCCATATGTGTGGCTACATATTTATCCAGTCCTTATTGGTGTGTGTACAGTGCACAGTGCATAGTCTCACTCTGCACTGTGCACTGTACACACACCAATAAGGACTGGATAAATATGCAGCCACACATGCGGAACTGATTCATAACGACGTTTTTAACTAACTATTTTAATAATCATAACTTTCGCAAAGCATGACAGTAAGCTCCCTGATGATGGTTTGTTAAACCGAAACATGTAGGAGCATTTTAATGTAAGTTTTAACATTTCTAGAATAATCTAGTTGTGCATTCTGATAAATAAATAAAGACGTGATAATATCAAGGTGCACAGTAAAACTGTGAAAAAATATGCCATTCTAACCTTCAGTGGCTATTAATACATTGTGGCAAGGCAAACTATTTCTATCAAAACAGACCTTAAGCACATGGTTTCCTTCCTTTGTTACTAGACGGTGTATGATGGGATGTCTGCAGATCATTTTCCACTCATTTCTTTACAGTAGTGTACTGCAGATTGCTAGTGTGTTGCAAAAAATGGCTAGCCTGATTTGTAAGCCAGCAGCAGAGTTGTTGGACATGTAATCATTTAAGATGTTTGATTTTTTCAAATTGTGTTCCTTTGGACGGTTACACTTCAGTTTACTTTCAGCCATGCTACAGAAGTATACTAACTGCAGTTTTGTAAACCTATATCATGATGTGTCTCTTTTAGCTTATATGGTTACCAAGTTTGAAGGTACAAAGAGGATGATTTTGTCCACTACATCCCTTCTGGGTGGCAAGAACCCATTCCTTGGCATTGCATACATTGTGGTTGGCTGTGTCTGCCTACTGCTTGGTATAATTTTTCTGTTCATACACATCAAATGCGGCAAGAGGTGAGTTACCCAAAATTCTACATTATAATTAAAAGTAAATAAGTATTGGCAGGTCTCTTTTTATATGATTTCTTTTTGCATGATTTCCCCTTAATGCAACTTAAATTTAAACCACTTTTCGAATTTTTGCAATAATGTTCAGTTTAATGCATTTTGGCACAGTCAATACATGGTAATTTTTGATCTAACATGATTGGGCACGGACACAATGTGGCCACGCTTGGAGGCTAGCAACAAATGATGTCACATTCATTTGATCAGTCACATGTATGGATTGATTATGTTGGTGATATAAGCATATGACTCGTGTAATTCCCCCCTCATGGTCATTGGCTTTTGGTATGAAAATGAGTGACAAATGTAAATCTGCACCATCTAGTGCAATGCAAGTGAAAAAACAGCGAAAGACAGTCAGTATGTAAGGGAAATTAGATGTAATTAGCTGACTTGAAAAAGGTTAACGGATTTTTGGACATATGCTGTAATGTTAGGTATGCTTATATCAGCATACATACAATTTGTGATAATGCTGGTAGAATTAAAGTGCCAAGTCAGGAACTAAAGTGTTTGTGTAGCAAGACTACCACAGTCGTATCGGGATCAACAGTACCAAAAGTAATGATTGTGAGTCTCATACATTTTTATTGTATTGGATTAAATAAATAAATATATATATATATATATATAGTACATAAATGTATATATATTTTATATACAGGAGATATATATATATATATTCTGCAGATCAATGCAGTATGTCCACTTATTGATATAGTCATACTACACTATACAGGATGAGGCTGTCAATCCCCTAATCCCCAGGTAATACACTGTTTTAAATTGGAATTTTGTGTTCGAGTGCATGACATTTTTTCAGGAACATATTCCCTGCCGTAAAATGAGACCTGTCTATACTGTTGTTTCAACTTGCTCACAGTTTCCCGACATTAATTCATGCTGCAGTATGAATATGTAAGCTGAGCTGTGTGAGATTTTAGGCTTTTGCCACAGTGTAGTTGAGGTCTTTGCTTGGCTGGTATGTTACACAGCATTAGTTGGTAGTTTGTACTTTTGTGAAGGTGTTTTTCTGTAGATTTAAAATAATACAGTGTCTTAAAATTATTCATGAATTCAAAGAGTATGCATCTTTTATTAGCTAAACTGTTTGTCAAATTAAAAAAAAAATGGCCACACAGAAGTTTTCTTTGGGTTTTTATTTAATTGCAGTATTAGTGAAAAATTAAAGTTGCTTAAGACATGCACTTAGAAGTTAAAAGATTTGCAAATGTATATATATTTATAAAGGGTTGATCTGTTTGTTGCTATAGTGTGCCATATTCTATTAATTCGTGAAAGTGTATAGCCTGACCAGGATTATTGGATATTTTCATATTTCCTTCAGTTGCTGTATGGCTATTCACTTCATATTCTTATACGAGTAGGACAAAGTCATCTGACATGCACATTTTTCTAGATGACTGAGTTGTGTATTAAAGGCACTATTGAGGAAAATGTTGATAATTGTGTTGGCAGCACCACAGAGATGATCAACGTGAATCCTCGCACACCCTACCAGTAGCTTTGTCAGCAGACACCAGGGTGATCAATGCTTGTCAGTATTAATAGTAAGTAGTATTGTTGGTGGTGCAGTTTCTGATGGTATTTCTTAGTCAAGCATTAGAGGAGACTATAGCCTTTTATGGTCTTACTGGTTATTACTTTTTTAAAGGTCTAATCTAATTTGTTGCACATGTTTAAATAAGTAACAGTAGACTTCATAGTTAAATTATCTGTACTTTTTAATGTGCATGTAAGAGCTTAGTTGTTATGCCCAATTGTTTTAAGCTGTAGAAGTGTACTAATTTTCGTAATTTCTGTGCGTCTGTTTCACTCTTGCCACGTGTATTATTCATCTCTTTCCATTATGTTTTTATTTTTTAAATATGTGCATTGCATGCATTCTGTGTAATATGACAATATTTCTTTGACCATCTGAGTATAGTTACAGTGTGTTTCTCATATTGGTTAGTGTAGAGCAGGCAAGATCAAATGGTTGCCATATAGAGTCTCTGAGGATGAGACAATGGAGGTGGCTATATTAAGGCAATAGCATATTACACCATTTTGTTTTCCTCTTACCCCTCCACACTAGTAAATCATACCTGGATACCTGCATACATATGTCAGCACATGCTTGTGCTTGTTATTTCATGTGTGAGTGAATCCCCCCCATTTGTCACACCATTGTCATTAGGTTGCCTTATCTGCAAAATAAAAAGAAATAAAGTGTAGCTCTAATACTTATGTTGTTAATAGCACAAGTGAAGAGGATTTTCCAAAATGAACTGCATTAGAGAATAGTAGTTTTTTAAAAAATGTAGGTGGAAATGTCTTGCATACAAAAAAAACAGTTGATATTCTAGTGTTATCCAGAGATGGATGATATTGCATCAGTTCAATTTTTAAAACATGGTTTATTTTCCCAGTGGTCAGAATAAAACATATGTTTGTTCCTCACTGCACTTAGACAACTGACTTGATACATTTTGGAAAAATAGGGATAATCTTGAAGTAATGCACATATTACAAGCAGCCATAAATTTAAGAATAAACTATTTTACACTAGAATATAGCATAAAATACAAAGCACACCATGTATCCATGTGTCCTGTGTACCATAAACCAAACCATAATGCAAACTAGCAACATAGCCAGCAGGATTATGCTTCCAACTTAGGAAAACCCCAAACACCATCAATTCCAGATACAGAGAAGTGACAGCAGTGTAAAAGGAAAAGTACCATTTACATAATTTATCCATGTAGCATTGAACCAATCATTCTTGCAGATGAAAAACCTGTTTCTTGAGCAGAGTATTTCCTGCAGCTGTGGGAGGAGAACTGTTTTTTAGGGGGGTTCATTTGTAACTACATTAATTGGAGCATATTACTTGCTCCATGTATGTGTTGGATGGGGGTCTTTACTTACTTGTCTATTACAAGTAATAACAGATGATGTTTCCTTGACTTGGGTTAAAACTCAGACTGCTTGATACCCTTCTTTCCATGTTGTTCCTACCTAACAGTTGGCAAGCAACTGGTATCTGTCACATGTCACCTATTCAGTAGTAACCTAGTGCTGGCTGGGATATTTGTAGCGCAGGCTGGTGTCCAGAGTGAACGTTACGATACACAACAATGTTCTGGAGATGGGTGGGTGAGTAGTGTTGAATTATCAACACTCTGAAATGCTGAGGGTGTATATGGTGTGTGTGTATACTATGTGTCCCCATTAAGGTACACAATTTTTGCATTTCACAGCATCAACCATTCACTACTCTCCCACCACCCACCTTCATTCTGAACTTCCAGCCTGTGCTACAAATATCCCAGCCTATAATTGAGGCCCCACAAACAACCCCAGTGGCTCACCACCCTCTCTGTCCTCTCATTACCCTTATCACACATACCTGTATAATGTACACCATCTTGAATGGCTGCTGTTCTTGGAATGCTTGACTGTGAAGACAAAGGAATTGTGATCCTTCGAAAAACCCAGAATTATTTACCAAACTACACAGCATAAATGTCAAGCAGTGCTGCTGTTAGAACCTCAGATTTTGCAGTATGTGTCTTAATAATCATAACACCCATACAGCAACTTTGATACAGATATGTATTCTGTTCCAGTCAGTTTTAATTTTGCTCTTCATAGCTGTTTGATAAGAAACTAATATAGTACCGTTAATGATAGCTCAAACACAAACTAACAATGTAGTAAGGTTGCATGTAGCAGTTACTTTTGTGCTACATGTATTGTTCTGTCACCACAGCAGAAATGTGTGGTGAATTGTACCATTCATGTGTAAGCGCTAGTGTTCATGGGACTGCAGTTGTAATCTTTCCTTCTTAACCCAAAATACATTGCAGCACAGGAAGAACATTCTTTCATAGACAGGTGTGACTGATGCTAACGTCTGTGTGCCACTTCCTTGACATTAGTCTGCTAGGTCGTTGTATAGGCCCAGTCTCATGTTACTGATATTCCAGTTTTTATCAGTCGCTCTACTAAACAAAATGTGCATGTGTGTGTCACATGTAGACCTTCCATTACATATATCCATATTCATGTCCTGGATCTAAAATATGTTTAGCATGACTGGGAACATTTATTTTGTCAGACATACACAGATCTCAATGCAGATTAAGTATCTTAGTTGATATATCCCATTGTAATAGAATCTGTCACGTTCTTTAGCTAAAATTTTGTGTTCTTTTGTTGCCTTTAAAAGAGTACTCCAAGTTGGTGTTTTAAATGCCTTGATTAAAATTCAGTGTTCCTCTTGAAGTAACTTAATATTAACCCACCTCTGATTGTCTGTGGTCATTTTGTGTATAGCTGAGTTTTCTCAATATAGTAAGTATTGACTGTGCTATTCATTTTATTTCTGAAATTTCTTTTTTCATCCCTGTCTGTATAATTGGTAACCTGTGAATTCTGTTAAACGTGTAATTAAAAGCCATTTGTTATGTTCATAAAGGTGGGTGGATGTGCTATGCATATAGTGTGTCAGCTTATGACAGATTTCTAGCATGATTTCATATTAATATCTGGCTGTATACAATGAGAACAGTGAAACTAAAATTTTGTGTGCTGCCTTATATTAACAGGGTGCTGTGTCAGCATGCTGCCACAGCACCCTGTTAATATAAGGAAATTAATCGGTGAGTGTTTTTAAAAATGTGACTTTAGCAAGGAACAAAGTAGCTCCCTGAAGATGATCTTAGGATCGAAACATGTTGGAGCGATTTTAAATGTTTTAACGTAAAAATTTTATGTATGTGCATTAGTTGGTGTGCCAATTAAATGACTCTAGGAAATGCACGGTGCAACGATAAAGATAGTGCCATTTGTGCCCTGATTACAATATATTATGTAGCTGTGATCCTGTTTTGTGTTTCTGTATGATATTTCCAGTGACATCTGTATAAATACTGGTGACACTGAATGGCATCATTCTGTAGGTCAGTATTATACTTGTTTGAGTGCTGAAGATCAAGATTTTGTTGTTAGCATTTTGCAAAGGGCTGCTACTTTGTATGAAGGCATCTGGGAGAATGGAGGTATAGCTCTGCCCATTATATGGTCTATAGATATCATAGTTCCCACTTTATATGAATGGGGCATTATGTAGTTCACTACTGATTTTAGTGGTTTGTTGAGTCTTTGTTGTTTCATGTGTGCTACAAGTTGAGGAGTTTTAGGGTTCACTTGACTGTGTTTTAAATGCATCTGTATTTGGTATGTTACTTCAAAACAAAACTTTAATGATGTGCCATGTGACAACCATTATGTATTTGAAAAAAATTTAGGTACATAAAGGCTGTGCAGGCAAGCGTAATAAGAGACGAACCTTGCAGATTATTGAATAAATATGGTCTTATACATTCAGCTGTCCATCCATGACACCAACAAATGCACCTTTGATATATACAAGTATGGTCTTATATCGCTCCTACATGTGTCGGCAGCATCACACCATCCTTGGGCAGCTTACTAAAATATAACAGGTTACAAAAGTAATTCATATTAAGAGTATTCTGGCAGCTAATGTAAACCATGTGGTTTCATAAACTGTGATCAAATCAGTATCTTTAAAAACAAAACATATTAACACAATAAAACAGTGCTATTTATTACAGTATTGTCATTAAATATGGTTAAAAAGGTGCATGTTGCTGTGTTGTAGTTCTTCTGTGTATACAAACATGTAATTTATCTTAGATCCCTTATGGATGTGTAGCAAGTTCTATGTAAAAAGAACTGCAGATGGTGTGATGTTGAAACATGTAGGAGCAGTATAGGATTGTGTTGGTAGTCTGCATATCAAAGATGCATTTGTTGGTGTCATGAATGAACAATGTAATTCAGTCAAAATGCACAAAATTAATAATATCAAAATCATCTTACACAATTCAGAATGTTGGTAATTTTAACCCTGAGGGAGTGACATTCAGGAAGAGTATTGTAGGTAGATGCAACAGTGCAGAACCAACATGTTCTGATTTGTAAGTTAGTGGCATGTTCACTCCAGGCAGCCCCCATATTAATAATTATAAATAGTATAATTTACCAGTAGAAATGAAACATGGTGGATGCACACTAGACTGCTTGAAAACACCTCACACTGTTTAGGACCTTTGATGGAGCACTACAATATGTGTGTGTGTGTGTGTGGCACCCCTTAAAGGTATATCACTTGCAACATGTCACTCAGTAAATGTACAGATTGAAGTGGTTGGATGTGATTTGTATACCCAAATTTAATGAAAGGAATAACTATGATTATCAGTAGTTCAATTTTCTCTCAATAAATAAGGTGACCAAACACCTTTGTTTAGTATTTCATTTATGGTGTGATGTTCTGGCATCTCTGGCAGTTCACAATAAGGATATTTGGTGTCACTGTTCATAAACATAAAAATATAGGCATCACTTCAGTTATTAATAAATAAGCTTTTGTATTTTCAGTTTAACACAACTGCATGTTTATGATGGTGTAGGTACATGTTTTGGTCCATGCTGGACCATCATCACATGTTTTGGTCCGTGTCTTGACCATCATCGGCTGTTGTATAGAACTTGTAAAAGTAAAGGTAAAAGCATACGCAAAAAATATACAGTCATTTGTGACATCTCACAATTAAAAAACACTTATTATATTTATAATTAGCTATCTTAATTAATCATAATCTGGCTGAAAATGTTTGTCTCAGTCAAGGAATCCCCACTTATAATAACTGTACTGTAAGGCTGAGAAGTCTCAAGTGTGAGCCCAGAACACCTTATAGCCGCCAAAGATTAATTTAGTAACTTCTTCAGATTTGTTTCAGAACCTAGAAGCAAGTTCCCATGTTCCAGGGGCCCAAAAACCACAAAAAAGAAAGGAACAGAAACGTGACCATCGTTTCATTCTTCTCCATAACCAGTGACTCTTATTAGAGCTTCAGTTCCGAGGAATCATGTAACAGGACATGCTTGGGATGGAAAAAAAAAGAATTTAGGGCAGTCCACACAGCACTAGCAGCCCCAAACCACATGGGACACGGACCCCTCACTCCACTGCAAGCCACACAGCCCACATGTATGTTTGTTTGAAGACACTACACGAGCACCCATTTGAAATCCTGCCAACTTCGCTAATAATTAAGTTAAAACAAAGAGGTGATTAATTAGTCTGTGTACAGCAATTACTAAACATTAACAGTTGAGAGAGAGAGAGAGAGAGAGAGAGTGTGTGTGTGTACATGTAGACACTCTTTGATAATCGTATAGATGCCACATTACATCATGACTGGATATTTAAATAACAAGAACTATTCGGTGTAAAAGTGTAAAAAATTTACTGGTGTTATAGTCATAATACCAGTAAAGTTTTTCAGAGTATCTTTCAGTGCACAAGAACAGGAAACTACATAATTTGGTTCTCCTTCTGAATTTAATTTATTAATATTTATAGATCACAAGGGCCACCAACATTTTAGCTAAGCTGACCACTATATCCATAAGCAAGCGTTCCTTCATCACCGGAACAGTTCCCAACCTACAAATGCCTCACATAGGAAAGGTGGCCACAGTAGGTTTGTGCACGTTACGAGTTAACCATATACAGTATGTGAATAGTGGGGAGAAAAAAAAGTGTTCTGATTTGTTAGTTATTTTACACATAAAAATATTGTAAATTGTGATTTTGAAATACGGTCTACAACAAATACCATGGATTCGCATAAGCACGTAAGCTGTCCGTGTTAAACAAGCCATTATAACAAACTGCCGATCCCAGTGGTCGCGCCGTCTAAGGTGTGGGTCTGCAGCCGCTCACTTGCTGTGATTTCAAGTACAAATCCTGCTAGGGGCATAGCTGTCTGTCTCTGTAAGTGTTGTGTGTTGTTGGGTAGAGGTCTCAGTGTCGGGCTGATCACTCGTCCAGAGGAGTCTACCGAGTGTGGCGTGTCAAAGTAATAATGAAGCCTTGACAGTGAGATGGCCCCGGCCCACTAGGAGCTGTCATGCCATGCAAAAAGAAATTATAACAAATGAGTCATTTAATTTAGTTTATATCACATGCATACCTGCATCTTTAGAATGTTTTTTATATCTGCCTAGGTTAATCGGCACTTGATTTATGTTCCAAACACTTTTCCAGCTGCTGTCAGTTGTCAGAATTATAAAAAACCGTTGGTGTGTTGAGGCTGCTGTTCATCTGTGTTGCCCCACTCAGTAGGAGTAACTTCTTTATCTCTTGCTTCAGTGGCTGAACATGTTTTGGGTTGTTCTCAAATAACTGCATTGTAAATGTTAGCTTTAGTGGGAGAACTGATTCAATGAGAGATCGGTGTTCTGTAACTGCAATGATATTGAGTGTAATGACAACAATTATAATTAGTGATTCCACATCATACACAATGGTGGGATGTCACAGTTGTGTTGCTAGTGATATGAATGTGAAATATCCAAATAAGAGTGAAAGTGACAGTTTGGATGAAATATACGAAACTGGTACTGATAAAAGTGTTACAGTAATAATGTTCCAACACTGTTAATATTCATTAATATACCAAGTGCTATTCCTGATGGCAACATATACATTCAGATTCTGATTTGACAAAGAGGAAAGTATTCAAATGCATTTCTTGTTCAGGTTTTAAAGGTGTTAGTTGTGACGCTGACCATTCTGTGCATCATTTACTGCTATAATTACTTTGTATCAAAGGTGTAGCATACACTTAAAATATAGGAGATCATGAACCTTGAGTGTGTGCATGTGGTGTATGCATTGGTCCATACCAAACACAAAACTGAAAAGGGAAGCAAGTGGTACTGGCCCCACTAAGCAGCAACCCTAACCTAATACAGCCTCCTTGGAGGTATAATAAACACCCAACAAACACCTGGTCATGTCATAAATGGACACTATGCCACATACTTTACCATGCACATTACATATGCAGTTAACAAAATATGAGTGTAATTTTGCAAAAATACAGTAGGCAAATGAAATATTCACCCTATAAGTACTGCATAAATACCCACTACACTAGAGGAATCAACTCCGTGTTTCGCACTCTCTGATCCGACGTAATGTCAAGTGATGAATATGTGGTGAAGACCGAAAAATGTACGACACAGTACTGGGTTCACAAATTGCCAACTTTTTTTTATGAAAATGCGGAGACATGTTAATACTCCTGTCTTTTTGTATTCACACAACTAATTCAAAATGGCGATAAGTGCAATGTAAATCTGTACACACATACACCATTAAAGGATGCTTCCGAACTGTACGCATAAATGAGGATCCATTTATCCGTTCGTGCTTCTGGTTCGGTCGGGGAATGTTGCAGGCTTAAAAGACCAGGGGTGGGTGGTAAATTCCATGTAATTCTAAGCCACTCCTTCCTCAGTTCATTCTAGTCTCCCATTGGTTGAGTCGTTACCCTGGCGTTGAGATGCCGACATCCCACCTAGTTCACTCTTGCTCAACATTTTTTCACGATAATGTAAAAATATCAAATTCAAAGAAGTGTGGGTGAAAAGAGATTTGTTCTCCTCTCAGTCAATAACTAGGCGTGGCGATGAAAGAAAATACTAATCATCTTCCTTATCCACCCGCGCCATGTTATGTATTATAGCCTTGACGCCAAAAGCGCTGTTATCACAGCGCACTATAAATTTGTACATAATGCTAAGAATTAAGCATCTTCTCTGTTTTCAAACATGTCAGTGCAATAATTTTTGTGGTCACCTCAGTTTCAATTAGGTAACATCGAAAGACTCGTCTAAAACTGGAAACAAATTTACAAAGTAAAACAATCGCTTTGGGAATGATAAATATGTGACCTGCCTTCACTAAAGGAAACGCCGTTCAGATGAAGGTTAAAAAGAAAATTTGAACTCCATCAACTAACCCCCTTCCCCTTGCGCTTGTGCATTCCGGTCTTGCTTCGATCCAAACACCACTAACGCCACAACCACGACCCGGCAAGAGAATGGAACTTCTCCTAGCGATGACGTCATCCACCCAATCGGGGCCACGGAATCCCTGGAATGAAACGTGAGAGCCCCGTAGGAGATAGGCACGCTACATGACGGGTGAGTGGTCTGTTTTCTAACATTATTTTGCTGATCAAATTTTCACTGGGAAAACTGCTTGCATGGGGTTCACAAGTGGACTGCAAGACCGTGTGTAATTTCAGTGGACTTTGTGATGGGATTCAGTGTTGGTTTCGTGACGTAGGAATTCTCTATTCGAACAAAGTGTGTGTGTGATTTTCCCGTGGTCACTTCCCCGTACACTCCTGCTCCGCTGACGGCGAATGTTACATGGCCAAGCCCAAGGCCTGTTCCGACGCACTTCAACTTTACTCCGACCAGTTCTAACGTAGAAGCGTTCGGTTGGTGTCAAAAAGGAATACTGTGCTGCTATAACAATTCGGTGTGTGCCTTCCAACCAGTAGACGAGATTTCTGTGTGGTTTTTATTATGTCTTGGTTGGTTCTCTACCCCCCTTCCTAACCCCTCCCCCGTATTCCCACTCCTACGAACGCATTCCAAATCCCCCTGTGTCCCCTCCCGCTTGCGTACCACTAAGTTTTCGAATAAAGCAAACCCATAAGGGCTGGAAAGCTCGACCTGTTCGTATGAGTGGGTAGGGAGCTGACCGGAAATGGAATGCTCGAATTTTTCTCGTATGTGTAACGTAACTGATGCACAGGATTGTGAAATAGATTCATCGCCTACACAGACCTAAAATAATGTCAGCAGAGTTGTGTGACGTTATTTATATACCAGATTTTGACGGAGGTGACGCTCCGCAATGTACTGTTTTGAATATTGTAGAACTGCCGTTTGAACTGGATCAAATGATATGCAATTCTGCATATTAAAATGGCGAACCATTTCCTGGAATATATACCCGCTGATGCGAAAGTTAATGTGATTTAGTTCATGTCAGTTTTCAAATGGAAAAGTTCTTGCCGCCCCCCCCCCCTCACCATCGACAACAACAAAAATTGCTGTTTTGTTCATACTGGTAAAAGGAGCACAACTAGCTAGGCATGCAAGACGGTAGTTTGAGAGGTCTTGAAAGAGCGAGGTAGAGGAATCGTCGGAAAACAATATTTGATAACACAAATGCCATTGGGAAAATCACACATTCTTGGTTCTTCATAGGGGGTTTAGTCGTATACCATTTTTTCTAAGAGTGGAGGCAGTTTTCCCGTTATGTGTCCGTTAAAACTGTAATTGAAGTCACTATAGGCCTCTTAGAAGTAACCGAATGAAATATAAAAAGTAATGTGCATTGGAATAAAATTTGTGTACAACACTCAGTTCGAAATGTTATGAACGCTTTATATCCAACTCACAAGGTCTCAAGTTGTATGTACGGTCTGGAAAACTACATGGTGCTGAGTATGTTAGTGCCTGCCGTTGTAACAGGAGTCACAAACACAACACACGCAACTGCAGGCAACATGCGCAAGATTTCAGGAACTTTTCAGCGATCGAAAGCTAACAGTACGCTCACAAATCTAACTTAATCCCAACACCGCGAAAGGAATGGACTAGAAAAATATGTCTGTTCTTTGCTAGCGTATGTCATATTGTGTCTGCGGGAGGGAGAGCCGATGTAAACGCCCAATTTATCTATAAATGACATTGGTAATTTTCTCCCCACCCGCATCGTCTCTCTCTTTCTCTCTCTATCTCTCTCTCTGTACTTGTAATTCATATGAAATGTATTTGCGCCAGAGTGTCACATTAGGCCAGCCAACCAGTAGTATGCATTGATGGACTTGGAGGGGGACTTCCCGTACCAATAGGAAAATTCTGGGCTCATTGCCGACCAATCACAGCTCGGTTGCGTCATGGGTCAACCAATCGGAATAAAAGGATGTGAGTTTGTTGTAAAGAGGAGCAAAGTTGCCCGAACTCTGGTTAAAGTGATACTTCGGGTGTTTCCGGCGTTGCTTTCGTGTTTTTTGCGACCCCAAAAGAGGAGGGAGAGTCGGTTTCTGGTCCTACGTCACGCACGCTATCTTGTTAACTATCACACGACTCTCCCTTTTTTATGTTTTGTGCAGCAGTTTTCATTTAACTATAGGCATGCGCACGGAAGTGCTGGTTGCAGCCACACATGTCTGAAGTCGCTCTCTATTTAAGAATGCGAGATCTAGCTCTCAAAAGACATACTTTTGTTGTTACAAAGACTGGTTGATGTTTCGGAAAGTAGACTCACTTCTCAGAATCATACGAAACCCATAAATTTTATGTGACGTTTGAGGTTGTTACGACGGTGGCAGAAACGTCAAGGGTAATCACCCACTAGATGCAGCTTAGCACGCTTCTCCGAAAAAAATTGGTAAATTTCTGCTAGATTGCGTTTCGTCTCTAGGGCTGATTTAAGGGTACTCACTTTGTGCTCCTGCTTGGAGACCCGAACAGGCTGATTTACTGCACAGTTTATGTCAAACATGTATGTCGAGCGTTACATTGCTGCTGTATTGTCATTTCATGACTTCTCTTGGGTATAGTTCTAAGATTTATTTTTGTTCCCAGAAATGTTAGCTGGCCCCGGGTGTACACATCCCATAACACAGTACTCATTACACAAGTACGCCCTGCGGGCAAAATGTACAGTGTTTGTGTTAGAACAGGTTGGAAAACGTGTAACAAAAATAGAGTTTAAAATTTTCGAAATCAGAAACCCAAAGTGATGTAGGTGTACATGAGGCGTCATAATTATGGTAGCGTTTTCGAGACGCATGGCAGAACTCTGAAAAATTCATGTGTGCTACGTGTTTTTTTTTTCATGCGCAATTGCTAGCCTGTTGTCACATTCGAATAGGGAACCTCAAAATCACAATGCCGTTGTGCAGGAAATCACGAAAAAATAGCAGTGATCCTCTGCCCTGGCACAAGCGTCTCGTACTTCCGAGCGAGTAGTAGTAGTAGTAGAGCCCGATCGCGATCATATGGCACTGCGCAAAGAACTAATATCAGTCGCTCTAGTTGAACTTATCTACAGGAGGTAGTAGAGGTGTGTCAGGTTAGTTGATTGCAGTTATAAAGCACGGAGTATTATGTGGCGCCTGCTATTAATCGATCAAAAACACTGTTCTTCACGGACTGCCCACATTTAAGGCGTGCAAGTGTACATGGCATGCACATGCTTGTCATGTGAGGCATTGAATGGAATAAGAATGATGTGCTAAGGTAAGAACCCATGTTTTGAGAAGTAGAGATTACTGCAGCAAGCATATTTGGTACCTCCCCCCCCCCCTTCGGTATTACGACCTCCTCATTGTCATACTCCAGGCTATGAAAAAACTAGCTGTTCGCGAAAACTGTTGCCGTAAGATTATCGTTTGATTAACCAGTGTTCATAACTCCTGTAATAAACATTATTTAGTGCTCGAAACATGTAGAGGCATATAATAAACTTATTATAAAACAAGAATTTGTGCATTGAGTTGGTTAATTACTAAGATTATACTGAGATGCACGGTCAGCAAAACAAAAAAAAAACACACACCAAGGGCTGTAGCGCAGCGGTTCATTAAATGTTTCTATAATGCGATGTGGTAATGGATTTGTAGTCGTAGTTGGAGCGCCACCACGTTGTGCAAAGGTGCGGTCCGACTAACCCAGCAATACTCAGTCTGCAGAGTCGGATACATACATTTGTATAAGTCATGTGATAGTTTTCAACCGGTGAATAGGGGAACTGTCGGGCGGACTTACTCTGTACGTTAGGTAGCAGAAAGTATGTGTTTGTTTTGTCTACCTATCCGCGTATCCCTGTATAAGTTGACTCGCTGCTAGCGTCCAGTAGCCCGTTACTCCAGCCACTGCATGATAACGCACTCTTCAATTGCAGCGACTGCTCATGGAACCATTTGGTCAGTGTTAAGGTGCAGGTGAGACCATTCTTGTGGTACTCGCCTTTGGTGTTCATGCCGAATTGATAGGTAGAGAGTTCTTGGGGGATGTAGGCATAGACGTGCAGATGATATTAAACTGGATCTTAAAGAAACGGTGCTCTCCTACTATCATGGGCGTGAGAATTTGAGAGGTGGGAGCAGCACTAACACCACGGCACTCATGTCGTTGAAGTGCTTGGGATTAGATCTTAGAAAAATGCTCGTCTTTTGTTAAGTGTTTTTTTAATATAGTATAACATGCTGGCCGCGCTTTCGGTTTGTTGGCAGTAATAGCTGGAATCCGGATTTTGGTAGTGCCAAAATCGGGATTCCAGCTATTACTGCCAACAAACCGAAAGTGCGGCCAGCATGTTATACTACATTAAAAAAAAACACTTAACAAATGACGAGCATTTTTCTAAGATTCGAATCCCGAAGGAGGCATGGATGTTAGTCTGTTGTGAGTGTTGAGTTGGGCTGATCCCTCGTCCAGAGTATTCCTATCGTGTGTATGTGTGTGTGTGTGTGTGCATGTACAAGAGTGCACTTTACCTTTACCTTTTATATATTTTCACAGAAATTTCTGTGCGATGTGGTTGGCCTATTTCGAGAGAAGAATTTCGGACAGTCGATGAAGACTGAGGAACCCTGCGGTGCCTCATTGGTTATTACGATATTAGGGGTGATGTAAGCGGTGTTTATTTTATAAGTGTGATGGCGTGTCGGAGAGGAGGTGCGGAAGTTACGAAGATACCGCGATTCTTCGAAAATGGGCAAGCTAGAATGGTCGGTACAGTGACTAGGCTACGGGGAGGACGATCGGGGATTCGAACCCTTTCCCTGGAAAAATATGTTCCTCCTATAAAATTGCGTAGGGGGAAGGAGGGGGGGGGCACGCGATAGCGCAGTTCGTTGAGGCGCGGCGCTACAAGCCGGAAGGTTGCGGCCTCGATTCCCGTTTGTGTCATTTGCATTTTTCATTTCCTTCCGGCCTCGCTATGTCCCTGGTGTTGACTCAGCTTGTAACAGAAATGGGTACCATGGAATTTTTTTCTGTTGGGTAAAGAAGGCCGAGGCGAAGGGCTGACAACCTTGCTACTTTCGTGTCTTGAAATCTGGGAGCCTTAGCCTCCTGTATAGGGATTGCTTTACCTTCACCTTTATCTTTTGCCTATAAAATCGTCACAACCTGCTCTATTTTCTATTGAATGTGTAGCGGAGATGAAGTATGTGAGAGGTGAAATTAACCTCTGCCATCTGACTAACACCGAAGTTAACGGGTGTACGTTTATTCCTCTGTTACTTCGTAGGGTGGACCGGGTTGAAGTCGCCTGTCTTATGATTATTGGATACTTTGGGATCCACTGGCCAAACTACACAACGTCACATCCCAGAAGATTTGAATCTGAAATTGTTTAGTCTGTGCTTTACAAGTTGATATGACGTGGTTTGCGCGTGAGAATGTGGCAGCGCAACAACAGATATGACGCAGCAGCGCCCGTGGGGTGGGGTTCGGGGAAAATGGACAATGATCATCGAACCAACACCAAATTACCGCGTATGAACACGTAACAGTTTGAATGAATGCCTGAATGTGATTTTAGCTAAGCCTGTTTAGAAACCATTGATATATATATATA
>Ga0136643_10001593_pt1 | contig 28029 bp, 18 predicted proteins | sample TergutLab28metaG_FD_96883 | JGI IMG/M metagenome (GOLD analysis project Ga0136643, IMG submission 96883) | Labiotermes labralis P1 segment gut microbial communities from Petit-Saut dam, French Guiana - Lab288 P1 (version 3) (version 3) | ecosystem: Host-associated > Arthropoda: Insects >... | reverse complement strand
GTATGTATGTATCAATGTGCTGTTTAGCTGTTTTCCTTGCACCAAAGAAATAATGATGTAGCTTTTCGGTTCTGTATTTTGGATTTATTACGTAAATGGATACAAAAACATGACGTTCTCCAATAGGCAATACGGTAAAAATAACACATTCAAGGCTAACAAAAATCATAAATCAGAACACAAAATATAATGAAGGATAATACAGAGGTTCATGTAAAATACACGCAACGGAAACTGTTAAAGGAGAAAGTTCATGTCGCCTAACCGGAAAGAAGGATAAAACCGTAAAAGATATAAATTTCTAAAATGTGGCGAAGTTCGGGTAACTGGGACAGTAAGTAAAAGATAAAAAAAACTTGTGCGATCCGAGGCCTTGATAGTTTGTGGATATTCGGTTTACTGTCATCTGGGTTTGTTGATATGCATTTTGTTGTCATTTGGGCTTGTGGATATGTGTTTTACTGCCATATGGTCTTGTGGATATGCGTTTTACTGCCATCTGGTCTTGTGGATATGCGTTTTATTGTCATTGGGCTTGTGGGTATGCGGTTTACTGTCATCTAGATTTCTGGATATGCGATTTACTGTCATCTGGGCTTGTAGATATACGGTTTACTCTCATCTGGGTTTGTGAATATGCGTTTTATTGTCATCTGGGTTTGTGGATGTGCGTTTTACTGTCATCTGGGTTTGTGGATATGCGGTTTTACTGTCATCTGAGTTTGAGTATTTGTACTTTACTGTCATCTTGGTTTGTGGATATGCGGTTTACTGTCATCTGGGCTTGTGGATGTGTTTCACTGTCATGTGGGTCTATGGAAATGCATTTTACTGTCATCTGGGTCTGTGGATATGCGGTTTACTGCCATCTGGGTTTGTGGATATGCATTTTACTGTCATCTGGGTTTGTGGATATGCAGTTTACTGTCATCTGGTTTTGTGGATATGTATTTTACTGTCATCTGGGTTTGTCGATATGAGGTTTACTGCCACCTGGGCTTGTGGATATACGGTTTACTGTCATCTGGGTTTGTGGATATGCGTTTCACTGTCATGTGGGTCTATGGAAATGTGTTTTACTGTCATCTGGGTCTGTGGATATGCGGTTTACTGTCATTTGGGCTTGTGGATACGCGGTTTTGGTGTAATCTGGATGTATGTATAGGCGTTTTATGTCATCTGGATTTGATATCAGGTGGTTTGGTGAATACGCATTACATAACAGCTTAGGAGAAACTTTTTTCCTTCTTTTTAAGTTATAAAGTAGATAGAGTAGCTTCCTCCGAAATGTCGATATCGATCTGCTAAACCACATGACTCCATTCTGCAGGAGAGAGTAATAACCTGTTCAGAATAACTTTCACGAAGAAGCAAAATAAATTACGTTTGTAATGCTTAATACTTCTCGAACCGAAATATTTCACCTTTCCAACTAGTGTCCAAACACCTAAAAATTACAGAGTTTAAAGCTGCATAATTTAATTTCATATTGTATTGTATGCGGGAGTGAATCTTGATCTCTGATTTTAAGAAAGGACGTAAAGTGCAAATATTTCAGAATGGGCTATGGAGAAGAATATTTGGCCTTACGCTATAAGTAATGAGCAGGTGGATAAAACCACGGATCATCAGATTTCACACAGTAATTTTACATCACTTCTTACCCGGCTGATAAAGAAAAGGACGAGTCGAACGAGGCACGAAGCAGAGTTGGGAAGTTCAGAACCTGAAGTGATGAAGTTATTTGTAAATCTTTAGTGTGGAATGGAAGATAATATGGAGCATATGGGAACAGCGTGTACAGCAGAGGACTGGGTTCGAGTGGCTGGTCTGAGTTCTTGTAAACACAGTAATGATTCTTCGAACCCCATAAACAGTCCTGCGTTGAGGCTGTAAACTTGTGATAGATAACTGCTTTGTGGGGCGAAATAGAAACAGAACAGAGAAATGCTACATCTGTAGGTAAAATTTAATCAGTACGTTTAAATAAATTCCTCAGTTAAGAGCTAGGTTTTCAGCATTTTAATTTGCAATAATGTAATTTAATATGTCAAACTCAAGATTACATTTTTAAGAAACAGCGAAAAAGTCATTTAAAGAAGATATTGTTTCTTTTTTGTAACTACGGATACGTGCCAAAATCACGGAAAATGTGCTTAAATAACGATTTTTATTTAAAATAAATGTCACAGAGGTATGCCAATATTCGACACGTGTTTTTAAAGGAAATATTGCGACGTTTATTTTGTATTCAAGACCAACACATCATAATGTCTGATAGCATGATCTGACAACGACAGATTTGCTCAAACATTCGGACAGAATTTCTCATGATTCAAAAAATTAGTTGTACCAAATCTCTGACTTTTTAATTTTTTATAATGATTTAACAGAATAATCCGTGACCCACATATGAAGGTCATATGTTACAGTGTCTAAACTTGAATAATATTTGGTTCATAAATTCCGTCAATGTTATAATGTAGTTGATGTACGTAAAAATTATCGCTAATCACGTTTACAAAAATATACCCGTAATACAATATGAATTTACGTTAGGAAACTTGACGTACTTTTAACTGTTCCTTGTTAATTTTATGTAGAAATCAAGACTAATCTGCTCCTAGGCATTTAGTGCCTATGGTGAATGAAGACCAAGATTAAATTAATGAAGTACCTATATAATCTGAATAAACAAAGAAGGTGTTATATACATTTATTTACCACAGTTTTTAAACACAATTCGGAAAAATTATTTTGTATAATCGAAAGTTTTAATTACCAAATTTATCAGCACAACTCTGCAATGTAACCCAAACCTGGGCGCTGATAATCCTATATTTCTTCTCACTGAACAGTTCATGTGCATTGTAATATACGTAGTAATGTCTATGATCCAAAAGCCAAATAGTAGAATATTTCTATAAAAATTAAGCAGATAGATTGTAAGAGAAGACGCGAAAAATTGGAGACCCGAAGACACATTTCTCGATGGAACTATTACAAATCAAGTTGACGGAGTTACGAATCTCGTCCCACTTGATAAATAGTCTATGTATGAATTAAGTGACCAAACGAGTGAACAGTACTCATGATCAAGTACGCTTGATAGCAACCAAAACAGTTGGACTGTGTAAGGAAAAATGTCTGATAGTTAAGTATAGTGTACTTACTTGCGAGGCAGCAGAGGCAAATGGTTGCCGAAGAGCCAAAGGCGCCGCTCACCCAGCCATTTCTCCATTCACGCAGGCAGCTTCGTACTGACTGAACAACACGACAGACAGCAAGCCGCCTGCTTTGCAATTGATCGATTCGGAAGGCGGGGAAGTTTCGCTTGAATCGATCTGCTACCAACCATAACAAAGTACCTGACGAACCCCATATAATTCCTGATTCTTGGCTGCAAATATGTAGTTCATTGGTTGCAAAGTTATTGTTTTCATAATAACCTCTTCTTCAAAGAAAAAAATACAAATTAAATTTAGAAGCAAAGTATTATGCGAACCAAAAATTATCATGAAATAAAGTGAAATGCCAACTTTATGCAAGAATGTAATTTATTGAAGTTTCTTTAGCTCGACATGTTTCGGACGCATACGCTCATCATCAGGAGCACTAGATGTTCAGTTGCAGCATATGGTTTTCTGCACCGAGTTTGTAGATGGGTGGTGGTCCTGAGAGTCGCTGCGTAGGTCGTGTGTACGGTTCGGATGGTGCCGTGCTGTAACTTAACATCTAGTACTCCTGATGATGGGCGTATGCGCCCGAAACATGTTGAGCTAAAGAAACTTCAATAAAATTGCCTAATTTCATCAAGTTGGCATTTCACTTTATTTTATGATGAAGATGCGCGGTCAAACAACCCTCAAATTTCCAAAAATTATTCTCGGAGTTTTTAAATGTTGCCTTTGTGACGAGTTTATACTGTCGTTATCACTTTATTTCTGTCCTTATTTTATTATTACTTTAGAAGTGTTCAAGAAACACCAAAAAAATCATATACTGAGTGAGGTAGAAGCTGGCCCCTGGTCATTTAACGCTTCATGAAGACGTTTGGATTGATGGATATATAGCTTCACACAATCTTGAACTCAGTGCTAGATATAGGCCTACTGTGACGTCAGCTTCACGTCCCGGTCTCTTAAACTCCGAGTGAAACGTTACTGATTCTCACTGAGTAAGAAGTTGAGTGCACCCCACAGTCGGTCTGGATGCTGCGGAAAATCTGGATGCTGCGGAAAATAAAAATGTGTGTGCATGCCGGAAACCTCAGCCCCTTTTGTGGGTCATCCCGGCTGAATTCTAGTCACTATACTGAGATATTCTGGCACTTTTTGTGTTGGGATAGTACGCATATTTTATTTTGTCTCCTGAATTTCATCTATAAGTAAGCATTTTTTTTCACCCAGACTTGCAATAAGATGTAAGCATGAATTACGAAAACATTAAGGAAAATTTCGAAATTGTAAAAAATTGTTGATCGGAAAAATGTATTGTAATTATCTGCGAAAAGTAAGATGCATCATAACAGCTTCGTAATACCAATCATTTTCAACTGGATCATTAAGAATGTAATTTTTTTTACATCTTCCATTCCGTGAATTATGATACAATTGTTACAATGTCAACCAACAAAATGCACACACTTCCTCACAATTACAATAATATTTTAATACACATAAACCCCTTATGTTTCGGACCACACTGGCCCGAAACATGTAGGCGTTTATGTGTATTGAAACACTGTTGTAATTCTAGGAAGTGTGTCATCCCCGTTGTATGTGTGAAACTTGGAAAATTGTATGTAGTCAAACACAACTGTGTCACATGAGGCGTATTTAATGACTATAAAATGGACAACAACATGTTTCGGCCTGTACTGGCCATCTTCAAGTTGTCTTAGGGGAACTTAAGATCTTACTATAAGCATGCACGCGCACGTGGTGTAGAGATCTCTACATGCGGGCCTTATTAGCAAAAACAAAAACAAAAACAGGAATCTAATAAAAACAACACAAAACAAAAACAGACACAGAAAAATAAAGCTATTGTGTGCACACCCCCACAACAGCTTTATTTTTCTGTATCTGTTTTTGTTTTGTATTGTTTTTATTAGATTCCTGTTTTTGTTTTTGTTTTTGCTAATAAAGCCTGTATGTAGAGATCTCTACACCACGTGCGTGTGCATGCTTATAGTAGGATCTTAAGTTCCCCTAAGACAACCTGAAGATGGCCAGTACAGGCCGAAACATGTTGTTGTCCATTTTATAGTCATTAAATACACCTCATGTGATACAGTTGTGTTTGACTACATACAATTTTCCACTGTTGTAATTGCAAGAGATTGTGTGCATTTTGTTGGTTTCTATTGCAACAATAAGAATGGGTCTATTAATAATGTACGCAATACAACTGAACCTCATATTTTATTATGGCTGAAAGGCATTTTCAAAAGTGCCCATCACTTAACACTGTCCTTCCACTGCAGCCTAGTTATTCCAAGTGGTCCTTTTAATTCATAATTTCAGTCTGAAATTTCATACGTGTTTTCATTCATTTCCGTGCTTGCTGCACGTTCCATTACTATCATCTTTCTTAATTTGGCCACCTTAATAATTCTTTTTTTTTGGTGGAAACTGGCTTTGTGAAGAAAATATTTTGATTTAAGGGGGAAGTTTAGTTTTAGGAATGCATGAAAGAAAGCAGCGTGGAAGTGTGTTTTCCATAACCATCTCATAATAGCGTGTAAGGTAATTAAACGTAATTACTTACAGTGTAACGTACACAAAATAAAGAGTATCATTTCAGAGGACATTTCTTGGAAAACCAAAAGAGATAGGAAAGTGGTACCACTTTATGGAAGTAGGTTCACGTCATGTAAATGGAACTGCGCTAGATCATGTTAACTTTTTTTTCTTTAGGATTCAACACGAAAACGGGTGTTATTTTGCAGTGGTGAGGGACGGACGGGCGCAGATTTAAAACTAACTACTAAATACCTCATCCAAAGTAGATTTTAAAAAAATCCGTTCTCAGTTAGCTAAGTTTTGAGACCCGATTTCTCCGGCGGGAAGTCAAGACAAAGTTTGGCTCTTCTGAAGTTTTAAGTCTTTCAGTGCTGATAGATATGACGTTCCAGGTTTGGAATGTTGAGGATACAGAACACAGACTTGTCCCTAAATTTATTTGTTCAGAGAAAAAAATAGTTTACACAAAAACCAGAAATCTTCTTATGATTATATTGACACATAAATTTATTTGCTGTGTTTCATTCCACAATAATGACAAACAGATTACACATAAATATGGAAGGAATGGCACGCTCATTTTAATTTTCTGCTTAAAATCATTAACAAATACATAAACACTTTTAGTTTCATGATTGGTTATGTTTTAGAAATAATACCACAGATCTGCGCTGATCGCTGCTCGTAGGGCTTTGAGTATTTACAGAACAATGTCGTAAAAACAACGGTTAAAATTTACAATAAATCATTTGCTATAGCAGTAATATGGTTCTCTTATGGTAACATTATATATAACTACTCGTGCAGTATACTGAACTTAGAAGAATATTTGAGGACCTGTATATAATGGACTATAGTATAACTCGCTACAAGATATAATTAAACTGAAATATTTTTATGATGATTAGGGCAAATATATGCGTTTAAAATGAAGTGCAGTTTTTACCAGCTTTTGTTTCCGCTGAAACAGATATTTATTTCCTATCCTTCGGCCTTTACTCAAAATTTCAGTGGAATATCTTTCCAGCATGGTGTTTTAATGAAAGACGTGTCAGTGGGTTTTATGTGTGTGGCAGCACAAGAAACATTTCAAATTGAGAACTTGAAATTTTCCCCTTCCTTATCACTCTACACGCCTTGCAGATGACGTAAAATTCTTAGCCAGTTTTTATTCTTGTAGATTTTTTTGTTTTTGAATATTTTATTCATTAAGTGTCATTTAGTGCAATTTATGTCCTTATTTCTCCCTGATAACTTTTTCAATGAAACGCAGAATTGGTGTGTAACACACCATTTTGAACCGAAAAATTTTATATCGGGATTATGAGATGATATTGCAAACATATATTATGAATTTTCCTGTGATTAGATTGACTGGATTTAGAAAAGAAGCTGATAGAAGATTGAGATGTTATCTTCTGTTATATACATAAGTAGTACAATGGTGTATGATAATTAATTTAATATCTGAGTTTCTAGCTGTTTTTTGTCTAAATGTAAACATCCTCCAGTTACAGTCACGTCATTTCCTGCTACTCGTAAATGACCGCACGTCAAAGAAGCCAGAATGCCACCTGAATTATTCATGCTGCTGGATGGAAAAATAATTCAATTAACCTTTTCAGATTTAATCAAAAGCACTAATTACTGAGTATAAAGTGACGAACTTCACTAAATTATTGATTTTTAATGGAATTCCCCGTCTTGCAACAATGTGAAGCAGTTTCTGTAGTAAACCCAACAAGATGCACCAATGCATCAAATTTATTTTATTTTGGAATGACACTCTACATGTTTCGGACGGTCTTTTCGTCCATCATCAGGAGTTCAGAATTGTACATACAGCAACAGGAATTGTCAGACAGATACTGCTGTCTGCTTGCTAGCAAGCAGACAGCAGTATCTATCTAGTTGGTATTACTATAGAAATAATATTACGAAGCACGGTCCTTGTAGCAGGTTAATAATTTTGCCAGTCTTGCATACAATTTCACACGAAACCTGTTTCAACCCTTTACAGCCTACTAGTTGGTACAGGTGGTGTGTATCGCCTTCATTTTATCCGTACTGAAATTTATGCGTTCTGCATTATTCCCGCAATAAATAGCATCTCTTTCACTATACAGCTTTCTAAGATAGGGTTTTTTTTAAAATAATGGAAGCACACTGTGTTCTATAAGAGGTGCGAAATGATTATTTATGCCTCACGTATTTTGTACAATAAGTTTAGTCTTCAAAGCCTGAACTTGGCAAATTCTACTATCGCAATTTTCATACTGTGACACTAAACTTCTGTTACATATTTTATAAATGTGGCTTATAATGATAAAGTAGAATTTGAATTAAAAGGTACATATAACCACGTAAGATGCCATTTAAGAAACAGAGGAGAAGTACAGTGTGTTGTAAAGCCACGGCAAGGCAACTCTACCCCCAGGAAAAATCCGATACCCATTTTTACAAGAGGCTGGGTTGGTCCCATAGCCGAGCTAGGGGGTTGTGGAAAATCTCGTCCTCGCTACAATATACCGGCCGCTGGAAATCAGAATGCCTTATTATAATATATTATTGGATTATTTTCTGGGAGTATAATTTGCTAAAGCGTCGTCGCAGTGACTTTGTTTTCATCTGTCCTTTGGACTTAAGAGGACAGGAACCTAAAGCCATTTGTAGTGACGTAAATTGAAAAGTCTGAAAACACACTGCCCTTGTAATACTAATATTCTGCTTTCACAGGAATTGTACAATATCTACACTGTGTCTAGTCATCACTTGAAATCTCCATTATATTGCAGGCTTTCAACAGTTCCGTTAGTTTAATTTAAAACATTCATTTAATTTGGTATTCCGAGTGCTGCATAGTCTGGGTTCCCACTGCAGTGTATGTATTACATTCTCACGAGCTTCAAAATTAGACACAGCGAGCCATGAGAAAGTGAGTGTACTAAGCCAACGTTATGTACACCAGTACGTGAAAATGATAAGTTTTCTGAGTATTCTGAAGGTACTTAAACACACAAAATAAACCTTATTTGAGGCCCTGTAAAGAGCGAAAATTGGAAGTACTTAAAGTATTCTGAAGACAGACTAACATGCTCATAACTATGTACAGAAATGGTTTGCTCTTAGTACAGTGTTATTAAATTATTTACTGCCTTAAAGTAAAACAAAACACTTCTGCGATACACATTTCTTTGTGTAGAACATTGCTTTAGAGGTAAGCAATAGCTACTGTGTGCACGATTTTAAAATTATTCTTAATTTGCGAAATAAAAGAAACAGAAAAATCTGTATTAACAATGCATGTCTGGATTAAGATAAACAATTTAAAATTATGTTAAAAATTCTGAAGAAACTAATTGTTTTAATATTCATATGGAGGGAATTTAAGTAAATAAGATTTATTCCCTGGCTAAAATAATAGAATAAGGATATTCCGGAAGGAACCATCTCATCAGTTTGAGGTCCACTGGTAAAACAAGTGCGACGTTTCAAGTTCTCTCTTACGGCTGTATGTAGCCCCTAGTTTTACGTGGTCAAAAAGTGAGGACAATATTTAAAATCAGTTTGGATCAACTGGGAATAAATGGGACGAAAATGTACAGAAAACCATTAAGAAGGCTTTTCATGTCATGGAATGTCACCGTTGAAAAGACTGCTTTATAAAAGGACTCGAGTGTTTTATTCGAATTTAACTGAATTATTTGTAGACTATTTTTGAGTTTAAAGACTACAGAAAATGGGACGTAAAGAATTCCCTGAAGAGCATAAAAGAAAGTTAAAGCAATCCCTGCACGGGCCTGGAAAGGCACTGAGAGTTCCAGAAGGTTAAGGATCCAAGATTCCTAGACAGTCGACACATAAAGGTGGTAAGGTTGTCATCCCTACGCACCGGTCAAATTTACCCCCCAGGAAATTTTCCTTGTACTCATTTCTGTTACAGGCTGATTCGACCTCATGACCATAGTGTCAGGAAAAATTCCAATTGCTCCATAGGGAAGCGAACCCGCTACCTACCGACTTGTAGCGCAGTGCCTCATTCATATGCGCCCCTTCATTCCCCTTTCAAGAGAGTATACTGTAAGGTAAACACGTTCAAAAATATTAAAACCTTAAACACAAATTTCAATATGGAATACACTAAATTTAATCAAAGATTTTAAATGTAATATTTATATCTCTCAAAGTGCATAATTACTTTGCGGCTGCAAATATTAATCAAGACTTAACTTGAATTTCGCCTCCATTAAAAAAACAGTTCCTAGGAATTTACATTTATATTGATAAAAAGCAAACCGTTTGTGTAGAATTGCAAGTCTGGTAGCATAAAAGCATTTTTTTATACATATATTCCCGATAAGTTTACAAAGTCAGAAGAGTGTTACAGTTAGGTTTAAAATGTTGTATTAAACTGTGGAGTTCTCTTCTGTTTTTACAGAAATTATATAAATGCACAGAAAGCTTAAGACTTTGTTATTGGACCCTCATTAGAATTGCGATCAAACAGGTGACGTCACTCGTCACTATGACCTGGTAATTTGGCTTCATACGAATTATTCTCTTAGTTTTTTAGGCTCTCAGACTCTAAAGTTCATAATGATTTAGAAAAAGTTACCTTTTCTGAAAGCGTGAAAGCATTTCATGGACATGTCAGCAAAATACAATGAGTATTTTGTACGTAGTATGGTATTTCTCACTCGTGTGCCATTTTCTGAATTTAAAGCGTCTTCCTGTCCTTGTCATTTTTAATGACTCGAGATTCTGGATTTTCCAGTCCTGACTGGACACATTTTTTTCACACTTCGAATTTTTATTTTCAATTGCTTATAAAGTTAAAAAAAATCTACACTTATTCTGAGGCATCTAACTAATAGATACCTCATCACAAACAACACAAACACACAGTTAGTAGGTCAATAAATTTCCAACAAGATGCAACTATACACAGTTTATTTTATCTGTGAACTGCTCTATACGTTTCGGGTGGTTATCCACCCATCATCAAGAGCACAAATAACTGTATCTACAGCATCTGGTACTAGTCAACCGTTGTTGCTACCTGTCGCTAACGTGGATAACAACAGGTAACAACAGCGGTTGACAAGTACCAGATGCTGTAGATACAGTTATTTGTGCTCCTGATGATGGGTGGAGAGACCACCCGAAACATGTAGAGCAGTTTACAGATAAAATAAACTGTGTATAGTTGCATCTTGTTGGAAATTTATTGACACAGAATTGCAAAGCACGGTCCCATGAACATAAAACACAGTTAGTATTAAAACATACTTTTTCCATACATATTTTAACATAATACCAGTTATTCATACATACACATTTTAGGTTGTTTTGTGACAATTGTGTATTTTATCTTTACAACTTCTGTAAGAAGTGCTAGATACATACATTTTATGAGGGACAATCAATTGTTGTACAGAACATTTGTAACACATTTTGAAGCTCTACTCACTGTTGAGCATTGTTCATATATTTGAACATTTTCCAAAAAACAAAATCGATCCCTCGAAGGACGTCAGGACGATAATCCTTAGTTTAACTACTTGTTTTTAATCAAGACAAATATCGAGATAATTATCGCTCTTTCATGTTACTTGGTTATTTTATCAGAAAATTCTTTTCTAGTATTCGTACTTCGTATCTATGATTTCATTAACGATGCCCTCTCTACATATTTAATTTTATTTAAAATATTTATATAAGTATTTGCAAATGATGTTGTCATTTACAAGCAATTTTAAATGGACCTGGTTTCAGTAGTAGAGGAGTAACTTTTTAAAATCATTACCATAGTTTGCATTTCAAAACCTAGTAATTCGTATACATTCATCCGTTTATAAAAATCTGAGTTTATACAGAAGTTTTAAGAACATTTTCGTAATTATAGAAACGCAATAAAATTCAGTTTACAAAAGGGATACGAAGTTCTAACATCTCTCCTTAGAAATAAGTTTCTTTTGTAAAAATATCAATTTCAGACAAGAAATTTACAATCTTATAAGTTTCTTTATGTTACATAAAAATTTATAATGACAGATCTTAACATAATGGGTAGATATTGTTTTATATTTACTGTATTGTAATGAATTGTATTGTGCTTCCTTTAAATATTGCATTCTTCGTAGTCAGTCTAATAATGGACGGGAAATTATTGTACGAACTTGGGAGTTCCTCAGATCGTTCCTCTGATGCAGACTTCCATGCAGCAAGTATAATGCACATACGGAGCGTTCTTGGCTGTTATAGGAACGAAATACAGATACTGTCGCAGTTTTTTACGCAGACACAGAGGTAGCTGTAGGCCCTGCTGGAACATTATACGTTCTGGGGGCCCCCTTACGCCTGCTCCACTGTCTTTGTTGCTGAACTTCCGTTTGCTGCAGACGCCGGATCATTGTCAGAGGTCTGTAACGGGCGAACATTCTTTATTAGAATTTAAAATTGCAAGCAGTCGAACACGCTATGTGACATGATATACTTATTTAGTTGTGTGTGTGTGCATGTTAGTACTATGTTCTCTTGAAATTAGCCCTTTTACTTTAAGAGTTCCACTATCCAGTAATACTTCTATAGATATATTCTTCATATTTACCCACTTTGCCCACACTCCACTGTTGTTTTAGTACTGAATTCTTATCTATTTTATTTTCCTATCGCTTTTCTTCATCCTGTTCTGCAATAATACATTTCTCTATGACTATGAAATAAACAGTTAATTTCGTATTAATAAATATCTCACATCAAAATGATAAATTTAACAAACTTGTTAATTTACTCTCAGTGTTTTAATGGACGCTACAACCGATCGTCCGTCCGTTCGCATGAATCAAATCGACTGCTAGTCACGGATTTGCAAGAGAATAATTGACAACGGTAATTTTTGCCGAAATGTGTCACCACTTTACGGATTTGATTAAAGGACAAAAATTGCTTACACTGTACATGAAGGCCTATTTATATTTAAAAACGTGTGGCGACTAATGTTACCATGGTTGCTTTCGTTACCGATGTTCCTATAGCTGCTGTGGTTACCCACCTACTAAAGTTACCATCGCTGCTGCCGTAACCCCAGATGGCGGGAAATTCTGAATGCATTAACCTGTTGTATCCGTTGCGGACCCGATGAGGAACGTATCTTAGATGTTGTTCCCAGGGAGGACGGAGCTCGAAACTCTGGTTAAGACGGGGAGTCGGGCAGGTCGCACACACTCTCAATAATTCCCAAGTAGAATATATTGGATTTTTATTGTGCAAGAGTATGGAGTACTAGCATTTACAACTAAAATGTATCAGAGACAATTCTCACCAACATACTCATCCTTACCGTTCACACTCACTGACTGTCCAGCTTCCTACTCTGCTGCTCAGACACAGTTCTACGCAGCAGAATGCTGCCGCAGAACAAAGCAACTGTTGTTACATGTGTGGCTCACACACTGCTCGCGCGATACACTTGGCGAGTGTAGTTATGAACAGAAAAGAAATGGAAAGAAATTATATTCCTCCCATGCCTGGTCTTAAGAGAGGCGAGAACTAAGCATGAGTAAATTTAGCTTATGACTAACATACAGTAATGTAAGAATGCTAAAAAGAAAACCACAACAACAAAAAATCAATGTGTGTCAACTACACAACAAACCGAGGGTTTAGCTTATAATTCAAGAATTGATCAGATTGCGCTAAAGACAGTCGCGGGTTAGCAACCACAGAGAGCAAATACTACAGAACAGAAGAGCTTTTATTAATGTATAGATGAAAATGCTACAACAGACGTTCGCTGATCATTCTCCCCCCTACGAACACTCAGAAAAATGTGTGCGCTTATATAGTAAAGGAAAATAAGTTCACAGTACAGAATTGCAGTCGTCTGAAAGGTGTACAAAAAACATAAACAGCACAGTTTTGTCTCAGGGTACGAAGGAAAGGCAACCAATGTATGGGTTTCTGGAACAGAACTAGCTAGACTTTAGTAATATTTTAATTATAAGCTGGTTTCATAGGCTGGGAGGGAAGGAAACATTGTACTGTTAAACAGTTAAGTGAGTCGACACGACACCACTATGTTCCTATAGTTACTATTGGTCGTTTGTTACTATATTTATCAAGGTCACAAATGTTCCTATGGTTACCTAGTTTACCACGGCTGCGTTGCGTTACCATGGTCACTAACGTTCCTCGGTCGCTACGGTCATACGAACGAGCAGGAAGTATTTCGTCCAGCAGCCGTTTCTATCGTGTTCATATACATGTTTTGCCGACGGGCAGAGCGGTCATCTCATTGCTAGTACGACACGCACGTCGATCTACTTGCGACTCTGGCGACGAACTTAAGTCCGGTGGGAACAACTCACTAGCCCGATGTTTGACGAAAGTACCCGACGTCGATTGATGGCCGCGTGACGAAATTGTTTACCTAGAGGTCGCCAGCTTTCGCTAGCGCTGCTGCGTGCGCATTAGTTAGTACGGGCGAGCCGCTAAGCAAGTTACGGTGTTGTACTGAGCGCGTTATTGTTTTCCCATCTGCATTCTTCTGTGATACAGCATAAAAACACAGTAAGTTCATTCAAGTGTTCATTGAAATTCCTGCAGGATGTCTGTTAGAAACAATGTGAAACTACAGTGAAAAAGTTTGACAGCTGTTTGAGGAACATTTTTGAAAGTCTGATATCAGGTGGACGTAACAAATATGAAATGAAGAACTTCAGAGCTAGGCATGATCGGGTTCCTCCTTATCCCCGGCTAAAGAAGTTTAAGTTATTAAAGATTGCAGTGGTTATATCAACTGGAATATACGTTGGTGACGTTATAGGGAAGTCCTTTCAAGACACTATATTGTCAATAAGAGACGAATTGTGGTATCCTTATGACGAGTGACTCAAAACAAAATGTCAAACGAGGTTATTAATGAAAGTGAACCTGCTTCATTTTATAAGACTGCAGTTCCTGAATGGACACATTCTTGTTCCTCATAAAATACGCGAGTTTCTATTCCAAGATGACTTTGTTGTGATGTGATGTCTGCTAACAAAGGTGGTGCCGGATGTCTGTGACCTTGTGAGTGTGGACCGTCATCTACCGAACAGCTGTACAGAAGGCCAATGCACATAACAGCTTCATGTCTGTTATTTTTGCTCTACTGACACAGTGTAAATGAATACTTATTTCTTACGTAACTACAATGATTGAATTGTCGCTATCATCTTCAGACGAACTGAGTTACGTAGCCCGCGGAAGTGCGAACATACCACTCAGCGACGATTAACAAAGTACAGAAACGTACTAGAGAAAACGAAACAATCAGCATAAAATAATAATCACTGCTGTAAAAAGCGTTAAACATGGGTTGAAATATACTTTAGCATATATCACTTGCTAAAAGTACGACCATCGGTCAGAAAGTCAGTTTGCAGTGTGTTTATTTTGTCTTACTAGTTGTCAACTCCAATAAGTAAAATCGTATTTAATTGGGCTGCTGTCCCAGTACTGTTACACATAGTCCCAGCCACAGTTGAGGCATTTATCATATAATCTTTGAATCTGTTGCCTGTAGACTTTGCTTCAGACTTTGAAACGAGTAACAATAACTTGGTAACAATTGCACCTGATATAAATCGCATTGAGGCCAGACTGTTTAGTTTCGAAATTATAGCTATGTAAACTTATTTTCTGACCGATACTTGCACACCATTTAATGTGATATAACAGGAAAAAGAGTTGTTTAATTCGTTTGCATGAAATGCACACACAAACGTTGCTGGAATGTTTAAAGGATAACTGAAATTTTAACAAAACTGTAACTGATTCAGATTAGTACTGTGCATACTCGTTGCTGCTATCCAATCCCCTTTAACAGATGTTTTAGTAAAGTTTTTTTTAATAATGTAGTAATTTTTCAACTGATAAAAACGTTTTATATACGTTTCTGTACCACAAAGAAATGTCTGGGCTTGCCTATTCATTGACATAAAAATTGTATAATTTTCCATTAGTGATGAAATTTATTACTTTTAAACCTATTTAAAAGTTGGTAGGTGACTTCATCCGTGAGATCTGTAGTCTTAACATACGAAACAAGCATGGATGCTACATGTTGAAGTATCATTCCATATAACATGCAAATATATTGCAGTTGATGAAAACTGCACTCAGAACACACAGTGACACAGGAAATGAAAGTGTGTTTGATTGTCATTAATGTTTAAGGTCTTCATAATAATAATTATGATAGTAATAATAATGCCACTGGTACAATAATTAGTATTGAAATCTGAAGTCTGCTAGCTTGTAATGACAGACATCAGAGTGTGCATTCCACATCAATACACTTAGTGTTAAAACTACCTCTCCAATGTGAAGTTGCTCTGTACACATATATATCTGAGGTAGCTCACGAACCTTATGTGAAGAAGGAAATTTTGCCTTGACAAAGATGGTCAACCTGCTTTAATTTTGTGAATCTATGTCTTTAATCCTGGTGAATCAATTGTCAAGGTTTACAAATAAGGAGATAACATTTTAAAATTTCTTGTCAATTGTGACTATATATCTTCAGCAGAACTGTAAATACCGTGTTACTTGTGTAGGCAGACATTTTGAGGTGGACCGATCCTACACTCATGGGGTTTTGCTGAATATTTATAAGTTTAAACGAAATATAAACCTCTACATGATCAGCCAATTAACAAGTAAGGATATGTGCACATATTGAAACAACCTTTGAGCCCATGTTTTTGCATTTTTCCTACAACTTATCTTCGAAAAACTGCTTATTCCGAAAAATCTGCAGCGAATTACGCTAAAGTCGCCTCAAAAAATCATGCAGACCTTCATGTGAAACATTAGCTACCATCATCAGCAGCATCTTCACTCTGATGTTCAAACTGGCTTTTGTCCGTTGCCTGATATAATATGACATTCTAAGAACATGTCATGCAACATATGTTTATTAACTAGCCTTCTCAACAGTAGGCTTGTATGTTGTTCCCTGTAAAACTTCTTGTGAGGTCTATAGCAGCAGTTAAGGACAAGATGAATTAAACAAAAGAAACAAATATCTAAGGCACAGGTAAATGAAAATTTGCAGAGAATATGTTGGGCAGATATTTTGGAGTAAAGGCTGGCCCTGCTTCATTTACTGCACTATAATCTGCTCACAATGTACTGGGCTATTGCGAGATGTGAATATCTGAAGTGCAGACAAGCCTTGGTCTTGTGGGTTGAGGGCAAAGATGCTGGGATTGATACTTTGTCATAAAGTTGATGCAGAAATATTGTGACTCATAAGTAGTGAACGGTACAGTCAAGCATGCTAAGACGCGCATTCTATAAAGATTTATGACTTCATATTAAAAAGAATTTACGCCTGTGTTTATATTACATAGATTTGTATCCAATCGCTGACTGTATCATTATTTCTAGTGTTAATTTACTCAGTTTTGTGAAATGCTTATTACCTAAGTGCACATTCTGTATTACAATAAAACTAATATGGAATAAAAAATTAAAAAGCAGACAAGGGAAGATGTAATATTTATTTAATATAGTAAGCATATTGACTTCAATCAGAACATTCTGTAACAGACAAGTAGGATATACAGGGTGTATCTAAAATGCTTGGACAAAACAAAGAAGCAAATTCCTCACACAAAAACAAAGGAAAAGCTCATATCACTAAATGTCCGTAAACATTTTTCGAAGTATAGTCCAACAATATGTTGGCCCGAGTTCTGTGTGATTTTTATGTGTGTGGACACTTAAAACTCTAGTGTATTCACCTCCAACTATAAATGAGGGGACGGTTCACCAACGCATTTTTTTTGCCTGTTAAACCAGTGGCAGCAACCTCAGAACCTTTGAAAATATACCCAAGTCCACGATCAGACTTGTTCCTGTTTGCATTGGTTCAGGTGGAGGGTATTTTGACGTTTGTTGTGAATTGTGACTTGATAAACAATATGACCTGAAGTGTTATTAAATTGCAAATGTGTTAGGTCAGTTGTCAGTAAAGCATTACATAGTTCTGGTATTGTTGAATGTGATTTTTCAGTTGAACTAAAAAACCACTCGTTTCCACACATATGTTTATATGAAGTTTTTCTTTGTTTTGATGAGGAAGAACCCAATCTTGTATTTTGCCCGAGAATTTTAGCCATACCCTATACAAAAGAGACTAAAGATAAATATGTAGACAAAATCTATTCGAATGAAAATGCACAAGGTAATGACCTATCGATAAGTACAAAGGTATTAAAAGAAAATAAAATTTAGTAATTCTTGGCATTGTTAACCCTTTCCATATCTGGGTTCTTCAAAACAAACTCAAATGACTTTTTCTTTATTTTGTATGTCTTCCAGCTGAACGTCTAAGCCCATTGCTTAGATGAATGCAAGGAAGTTTTAATAACACTGGCAAGTTGCTTTGAGATTTAAAATGTTCTTGATTGAAAAAAATTATCCTTACAAATGAGACAACTCCATTGTAGCATATGAAGGAATTACTCCAAACATTTTCACCAACATTGCCAGTGGAATTGCCCTTCTCCTGTACTGATGTATTGTATATTCTATAACAGTAATCAGAGATAAGTGGCTATTTCATGACCAAAACTTGTAAGGGGGGTCCATTCACAATGTTGGCACAGACAAAACACAGTGACAGGACTAGATTTTAACTTTCTCCTCATGGGCCATTGAAAATGACAGCTTGGTTTTGGGCTTGTTGGCAACCCTGCAGAGCACCTGCTAACGTTACTGTGTCCTCCCATAGTCCTTTGTGAAAGTAAGATACAATGCGAAACTGCAGAAGGCACTCTCATGCAACCTGATGTTGGAGAATTATAGGAGCCACTTAAATATTTATCATAATGGAAATGATAACAACCAAATTACATACAGGCGCAACACGAGTTTCTGCGCACATCTTCAGCGCACCAAGTTACATACTAACTGAATTAGTGGTGTACGGAGGGGGGTCAACCCCCCCCCCCCCGAAATTCCGAAGGCCCTCCAAAATCGTGCCAAAATCAACCCGATTGTGAAAACTGCTAAAAATTGTTGAATTTAGGATACGAACACCCCAAGATGTTTGAAAAAAAGGCAGTAAAATTCTAAAACTACCTAAGTTCACAATTGTTTTACATTAGCAATTGGTTGTCATCATAAATAGTCTTAAAGTACCAAAAATTAAGAAGATTTTACTATATGAATTGAAATTTCTTGCACGAAATTACAGCTGCCACCAGAACCCCTGACTAGGGGGCTACTGCCCCCAGATACTTGTCCTCTGTTCTCAACTGAATTTGTTTAACCCCCCCCCGAACAAAATTCCTGGGTACACCACTGGACTGAATATAAGAAAGGTTTCGGACAAAACTTGTAAATTTCTCGAGAAAAATACCTACAAACTATCCCATTTGAACATTCTTTCCGTCAGTCTTCTTCCTCATCACGGCCAAACAACTTCTTTCAGTTAAAAGTGAAAAACATTTTTCATCGCTGAATAAGCCCTGATAAAATTGACACTGTTTCATATGAAAGAACAGTAAATTAAGAAACGTACGTAACGTGGTGCAGTTTTGAATAAACAAGTTTGATGTGTATTGGACTGTGCATCATCTTGATAACTGAAGAATAAAATCCAACTAGATGCCACTTATTTCTTTATTATGCTAATGTTAGGCTCAACATGTTTCAGGCACCATTATGCCCATCATCAGGAGCTCATGACGATAGCGCTGGTTACTACATAGGCTGTCTGGTTCTCGAGTTGCTGCTGGTTGGAAGTTAAGTGCAGGCAGGATGGATGAGTGTCCGGACACTCATCCATTCTGCCTGCACTTAACTTCCAACAATGCAATGAGAATATTAGGCAAGACCTACCTCCTGAGTGAATCATAGGCTTTATTTAATTCTATAAATAGCTTATATACTGCTTCACCAAGTTTAAATTTTTTCTCGAGTATTGGATGAATACAGATTTTATTATCAGTAGTTGACATGTTGCGTTGAAATCTACACTGATGATCCCCAATAATTTCCTCTGCGTGATGCTGGAAAAAATTTTGTTTGTAGTTGACAAAAGTATTATGTCTCTATAATTATTAAAATTTTGTCATCACCCTTCTTATAAATAGGTACAATGGTCGACTCTTTCCACTACTCAGGCAATTCCTCTTTATTCCAAATAGAATAATAAATTTATGGATCTCAAGCTAAATGTTAATAAATTATGCTGGAATTTGATCAGTACCTGGTGATTTGTGTCTTTTTAGCTATTCAATAGACATCTCAACCTCAAAGGCATTTGGCTCAGGCACTAATGGCCCTGCTGTATGTATTTCTGTCTGCCTAACATCATTAACCCTGTGTAAATTCAATAGTAGAGTGAAATGTTTCCTCCACCTAGCCAAAGTAATGTGGGAGTCTGTAACCAAATCACATTTCTCATCCTTTACTGTATTAGGTCTAAGTTGGTAACCCTTCTTAAAGTCTTGCCTCTAGTCAAGTCTCAGATATTTTTGATCTTACTGTTAGTTTCATCAATTTTATTTTTCAGGCAGTCCTTTTTTTTTGTTTATGAAATGCCTACTAGCTTCAGGTTTTACAGTGTTTATATAATCTACATTGCTTTGGTTTGGATCCTGTAACCATTGCATTTTAGCCCGCTTCCTTTGCTCTAAAAATCGTAGACATTCTTCATCATACCATGGTTTATGCTGCTTCAATTCATACAGACCTAGACTCTCTTTAGCTGAGGTTTTAATATTCTCCTTAATGTTTTCCCAAACCTTATTTATGTCCTGGCTATGATTTAAAATATACAAAGCCGCAAACCTGTTTGAGACCTTAATCTGATACTGTTTTCTAACCTGTAGTTCACTTAGCTTCCTGAGATTAAATCTTTTGACATAAAACTTCTGTGCATCTTGTTTACTTACTGCCAATCTTTCCCTAACTTTTGCAACCACCAGATAGTGATGAGTATCACATTAATTTCTTCTGAAAGATCGTATATCGAGTATACTCGAAAGCCATCTCCTGTCTACCGATATGTGATCAATCTGGTTGTGAATTTTCCCATCAGGTGTGGTCCAGGTGTGTTTATGAATGTTTTGGTGCTAGAACATTGTGATTTTAACAACTATATTTTTTATGTGGCAAAGTTTACTTTCTAACACCATTATCATTACTATCCTGATGTAGACTGTAATTCCCAATTGTCGGTTTGGAAATATTCTCTCTCCCCACTTTTGAATTAAAATCCCCTAATAGAAATTCTGCTTTCTTTTAACTGCTGATACTGATTTCTGTTGTACAAAATATCCGGTTCCCTATTGATGATTTCGTTTCCTTTTCCATATAAAATTATAATCCCCTGTTCGTACTGTGCCCCCTTTTTCCCAACTAGTCGCCTCTACACCCACTAAATCTAAATTATTTCTTGCTAATTCCCTGGCTACTGTTGTATGTGAACCTGACCTACACGTATACAGGCTCCTTGAATTTCATGCACCGAATCTCATATCCCTTTTCCATTGCTTGGGTCGTATCAAAGTATCAGTCCAGGTCCGAGGCACATGTATCCCTTTCGTAAAAGGGCCTGTTCTTACGGTGAGGAGTTGTTATCATCTCGCCCAATCCGCAAGCTGGAAGACCAACCCTTGTAGGCTGTCCGCGACTGCTTATTCAATATATTCGCAGCTATCCTATATATTGGAGGCCATTCCTCCATCCGTAAACTGAGGACGCGCCATGCCGTGGTGACAGGGTCCCACTTATTGTGGGAGTACAATTGAAGGAATTCGGGGAAGGTTTATACAACTCTGACCGTTTCATTTTTTATATTTTAACATCTGACCGTTTCAGTTCTGTTGCATGTTGAACAAAATACGCCTATGTTTTTAAAAAAATGTATAACTATCGAAATGAAATGGCATAAAAGAAATATATAAATAACGAATTAGCTATACAAAATCACAAAGAAACTGTCTTGAAAATACTCGTATTTTATGTGTAGTTAGGGGACTGCTGTTAAACTGAGTGTCTTGTTTATTAATGGTAAATTTCACAGCGATTGAATATTCAACAGAAAATTTGGCTGTTTTGTGGTATTGTAAGAAATGCCAGTGGTTTTGTGGTATTGTAAGAAATGCCAGTGCTTTTTTTTTTTTAAATAGATGATAACATTCACCTGAAAATAGAGCACTTTAAATATGATTTTGTGGGTCTGAAAGTTTTGTTACAGTGCACGCATCACTGACTCCGCACTAGCATAAAACTAAATTTATTAAAGTAGTCGGATGTGATTTGAACTATATATCTGCCTAACAGAACCTTCCTATGGACGCCTCCCTTAAATTCGTGGAGAGATTTTTTACCCCGATTATCTCGAAAGTTAGTACAAATATAAGCTTCTGGCAACGTCACCCATTCTGAACGAAGGGCATGGGCCTAACGATAAGCTCTTCAGATTGAGTTTGAGTGTAAAGCTGTAAACCCCTCTTCGAAAAAGGTATATAAAAATTTATTTTAAAGAGCATAATGACACGCTAGATGAATAATATGAGGGACATGAGTAGGGTGATAGGACCAGTTAAGAATGTTACGCAATTTGGAATGTGCTTAGCTCATCATGGAGAGGAGCAGCAAGAGAATTAGTGTTGGATTTTGAGAAAGTAAAGTGGGAAAGCCCACATTAAGATGGCTGCAAATGTAAAGAATGAAGCACCAGAGCTGAATGCGAAGATATGGATGCCAAAAGCAAGTACTATGGAAGAATCGACATCCATCGCCAAGGTTCTGTAGGAATGTAAAGCGAAGGAAGAGTACCTTCCCAGTAGCAAGCGCAATAACGCCACAATGGCGGCAAAACTTCTCGTACCCCAGATATCATATATAGTTACTGGTGTCGCTCGGTCTGTGCCATCATTGTGAACGGGCCTTAAGAAGCTATGATAGTGCCGTACCCATAGTCTCTTGCTGGATTTCTACCTTGTAAGACGGGTTGTCGTAGGCCGACTGACTTTTTCGGGTCGCCGAGATGGCCGCTTTATTGTGACCATGCTTCTTCATAAGGATGAGTAGCAGGATGAGAGCAGCCACGATGGCCAGGGCTGCGATGATCGCCACCGCCACCAGTGGCCCATAGTAATCCGCCGTCTCCACTAATGGCTCAGGGTCTTCGCCCTTCAACTTTCCTGGATCAACCATTACAAGACGATTAATTCGCAGGTACTTACAATCGCAAGTTGAGTGAAAGTACAGTAGCCAGACTAAAGCACAGGATAGGTGTAAATACGGAGGTACTATCAGCGTTTCTCATCCTGTCGGAAAGTAGGGTTTTGGCGCGCATTTCAGTTCAACAGAAATTTCAAGAAATAATAATCTCTTATCAAACAAACCGATCGGAAAGGGTAAAACTTTCAGTTGCATTCGAGAGGTGTTCTTTTACAATTTTGGCTGATACACTAGGTATCCGGGGACCGCGGTAGCACAGTGTGCTGTGTTACAAAACGGAGGGTCGTTGGTTCGATCCCAGCTGGCGTCATAAAATCCTTCCGATCGCCCTATGACCCTGGGGTCGACTCAGCCTCTAACAGAAATGAGTACCAGGAGTATTTCCTGGGGGTAAAAGCGGCCGGTGCGTAAGGCTGACAACCTACCGCCATCCTGTGCCTTTGTCACGAAATATGGGAACCTTAACTTCCTAAGAACCCTCTGGGCCTTTCCAGGCCTGTAATAGGACTGCCTTACCTTTACCTTACACTAGGTATCCTGAATTAAGGATTCTTGTAGTTTTTCTCAGTACCTCAAAGCAAATTCTAGGCTAGAACTTCCACATACGCTACAACCTCCAGCGCCATTTGAGTTTATTACTCTCTTTTCATTCTACAATTCCAGGCTTCAAAATCTGAGACAATGAGTGTCGCAAAATAAAATAAAATAAACCAATAATAACAAACTCTATTATCCTCATTCCAGTTCACATCCAATGGTTCTAACCCTTATCTGAGTTATGTGCTGAGTTGTGTCTATATAAAGTTAAAGTGTTCCCGTTGCAGGCCCGGTGTGGCCCAGAGGGTGGGTAGAGGTTTACCTCTACTCTTCCATGACCGCGGCATTAGAAGGCGGTGAGTGGTCAGCAGCACGCCCCGGCCGCTCTTTACCCCCGGAAAAGACCCGCTACCCATTGTACAGGAGGCTGGGTGGGCCCCAGGGCCGGTCTGGACGGGCGGAAAATCTCGTCCCCCACCGGGATTCGATCCCGGACCGTCCAGCCCGTAGTCAGTCGCTATACCGACTGAGCTACGAGTTGTGTCTATATATTTGCCTCAAACTGTAAACGAAACTTTTATGACAAAGACAATAACAATATGAAACGTAATTTTCCTTGAACCTAGGCGTCGGTTTGGTCAGTGGATCTCGCTGACTTTTCGCTGGGATATCCCTTTATTACCCTTAGTAGGCTGAGGACAACTATGCAAAACAGACGGTGTTTTGGCCGAGATTTGAACTGGATATACGTTACAAATTTCATGAGACAGTCAACTCATGCACTGATAACAATTTTTCACTCACTTTATGGGCACCTACGTGAAACTGCAAGTTTGGACTTCATAAGCAAAACAAGAGAGCAGTACAGATCGGTTACTGATTTCCAAATATTATGTATTGTTAGGTATATAAGCTTCCGTATGAATTTATCCGATGGATCGCTTAAGGCACGAGTTTTGCTGAAAGAGCAGCGTATCGGTACAGATAATGCTACTAATCATACGGGAGATTTAGAGACTCACCTTGCTGCGTCGCGCCAACCGAAGGGACTGATCCAGGTTTTGTTATGAAATCTTGTACATTAGATTTTTTAATCTTTCCGTTTGTGAGGTACACTTCTAGCCAGAGCCGATACCTGCAAATACAAATTCCATTAACCTTAGTAAGCACGACATATGCAAACAGCAAACAGTCTCTGATTTTTTTTTAACAATTCATCTTCGGCGTGTTCTTGAATTACGAGAGGTACAGACAAATCCAGTCTAAACACAACACTATATTTAATTCACCGATTAGCTACATGTGATCATGTAGCTGATCGGTGAAATATATATATATATATATTGTTGTATTTTGACCGGATTCGTCTGTATTTATGATTAAAAGATCTCACCATGATTATGTACCTGTGAACGCCGTCTTCCTTCCCCACAAACAACAGGAATTCTGAAATTTAGACCGTAAATTCAACCCTTTGTCGTCCAGATTTAGATACCAACAGTCGAACTTCGCGAAAGATTTTTTTTTTTCGCTAGCCATTTAACAGCCATTACTTTAAAATCTGAAATTAATGGCCTTTACGGTGCTTTACAGCAATTGTTTATTGTGTCTCATGCCTAACCTAACCTAACCTAACCTAACCTAACCTAACTTAACCTAATCTTTGCGGTGCTTTACAGCAATTGTTTATTGTGTCTCGTGCCTAACCTAACCTAAACTTTTCCTTTAGCTAAATATTGTGTTTTTATGTGTGATAACTGTTTTGTGCGGGGAACTCGGATATTTAATTTCGGCTAAGACACACGGTACCATTTCAATTAATTTTCTCATAACCTGAATACGGAGGCAGTAGGATCCTCGGAAGTGTTGGTATCTATATACCAGACTGCATCGTAACATACAGCTTGATATTCACCACCGTGAGTACTTGAATTCACAACGAGCTGTGTATGGCAGCACAGTAACCAGACCAGAGACAGACAGAAAAAAAAGAAAACAATTTTTTTTATCACAGATGCACCAAAAATTACTGAAAATTCAGGGTGAAGTTTCCCATACACTTTATCTCGTACCTCCCCCTACCCCCTGCGCCTTTCTTATCTGTTGTTTTCCATCCATTTTATTTGTTCAGAACGTAAACAATGTATCTGCCGAAGCCATTTGACGCAGACACTGAGAACAACTCCATCCTTTGTGAGGGCATACAATACACACAGGCGTAGGATCGGCCATCGGATTTATGCCGCATAGAGGAACGAACTTTTACCGACATTACATCTATTCGATCATGCCTCGACACCCCGTCCATTGCAACATTTGAGCTTCTCACCGCTGTGTTGCAATATGACGCTGTGTTGTTGGCTATATACTCTCCGACGTTTCGAAAGTTTGTAGTTCCTTCATTTTCAGGCCGAGGAGCCTGTGCACCTATCCCAGCCAATACACGTAGGCCTGGCTCACTGTTGGATCGCCACCCACGCTTTAGTTTAGCCACCCTCATCACCTTCTCCTTCATGACAAACACTTTGTACCCGCTTCGGGTAATCTTGGACCGCTTGACCCTGAAAATAAAGGCACTAGATCTTTCGAAACGTCGAGAACTATACACCCAAGAAGAAAGCGTCGCACCTCAGAAGAACCAAATCTCGAACACAGTGAAATGAACACCAGCCACGAAAGGCTAAATATGAGAATACACACATAGTCAAACCACACATCGTCCACTAATATTTTCATACCTCGTGCCAGGTTTGAGATCATGGATAGCTGTCCCGGCCTGGGAGTCTCTCTTTGCAACTTTGAATGTGCTGAAGTCTTCCTTGCCCGTGTCGCTCTGATAAATAGCTCTGAAGATATTCACGTACTTGTCCTCGGGATAGGGAACCCCAGTCCATGACATCTCCACGGACGTGGATTTAATGTGTTGCAGCTCCAGGGTGACGTTAAATTTGTACAGGTCTGCAACATAAATGAATTGAACACTTGCTTCCAAGATTATCCTTGTTGACCGCACTGTAGACCTACTTTCTTCGCACCAAGCACGGAAATAGGAAGCATAAAGCGAGGTAAAATTCATCTGTCTAGACATACCTTGGCTACGGTTTTTTTTTTCGCAGAAAATACTTAATTATTTTCGATTATATTTGGTGCTGGAGATCTGTAGGCACTAGCTGCCTTTTATTCCAGGGAAATAACTCCTTATACGTTCTGAATAGGAGGCTTCAGAGTTGCTGGAATGAAAAAGCCACTTTTTACCTGATGGTGAATTAATTCATTTAGCTGTGGCTGTCTCAAAATATATGTGTGATAAATGGAGAATAATGAATTTAAAAGTGTTTAGTTGGAGAGTCATTGCCTAGTTCATAGTAATCTCCAGACACTTAAGCGGAGGGACTGATGAAAAACATAAAATTCTACTTTCCGAAATTCTAAATGATTGCTTGCCCGATACAATCAGAAGTCTTACCGTTTGAGCCGGCGTGCTGGGCTGAGTGTTGTGAAGACGTAATAATAGTTCCGTTATGAAAAGGATAAATTAAGACGTTCGCTGCCAGCAATTTAAATATCCAGGGGCGTTAAAATGCCAGCCATTTAGAGGGTCCACAGCCCCCTCTTTCATGATTTCGGTAAAAAAAAAACTACACGAAAATTATATGAGATAAAGACTTTAAATTCAGAACATACCTTCAGTAATGTTTCAGCGTATGATATTGTGTGTAGCATCCTTCTGGATGCAGAGGTACACCACACTGAGCACAGAGAAATCTAGTTTCTTTCTTGATATTTTTTTCCGAACACACACTCGACATTTTCATGTTGGCGTTTTATCATTTTTTGTGGGTGGAATATGGACCAGTTTGTGATTCTTTAGTTTTCCATCAAGCCTGCCAGGGGGGGTCATTTTTTGGGGTGCGTTTTGTTGGAGTAGGTGCAGGCGTTCTACTCGAGCCTTGCGACCCGTCAGATGATGAAGGTGATGATACAGCATCTGTTGTGTGTATCAGATTTTCTGTGATATCTGACATGAAATCTAGGAATGATTTGCGGGAATTGGTATCATTCTTTGAAAAGGTAACATAACTGTTGAAAAGGCAACATTGGAGAAAATAGAAAAATACTTTCTTAGGCCACTTGACAGTTTTACGAATGAATGTGTAGTTAGCCAGATAATGGTCCGCTGTATCAACACCGTGCATATGAGTCTTGTAATCTATGACGCATTTAGGCTTCTTCTTTGCCACACCCGTTCGTCTGCTTATTGTTTCAATTACTTCAGCTGTATGGAGTGTTGAAATCATATTTACGAACCTCTTATCTTGGTGTGAGATGAGTAGTACTTCCTGGTTCCTACGAAAAGTGACCTCGCCTTTCTTAACCTTTTGACGCCTAATGTCAACTATAGTGGTCGTACCGCACCGCTAACCTCTAAAGTTGCATTTTATATATTTATTCAACAAATATAGATACTGAATATTTTAAACATGGTATATAC
>Ga0136643_10001591_pt1 | contig 28038 bp, 17 predicted proteins | sample TergutLab28metaG_FD_96883 | JGI IMG/M metagenome (GOLD analysis project Ga0136643, IMG submission 96883) | Labiotermes labralis P1 segment gut microbial communities from Petit-Saut dam, French Guiana - Lab288 P1 (version 3) (version 3) | ecosystem: Host-associated > Arthropoda: Insects >... | reverse complement strand
TCCTGCTTTAAACTCTCTCCCTCCTCCTTCTAACCGCCACTAAAAAAACTACCCCCAACTCCCCCACGCAGCAGGGACCAAAACCTGAACCCCCCCCCCCCCCCCAAAAATGGCCAGCATATTAATAAAGAGACATAGACTTCATTAAAAAAATGCATTCTACTCAATGGAGATTAACACACTGACATACACCAAACGTCTAAATTTGAAAGCACATTCCCTTTCACCTTTACAGTTCAATATCTGCATGCCGACACTAACGCCTGTTACAAAAGATGATGTGAAAGCTCTGTACACAATGTGCAATCAATATGCCTGAAAAGTGCAGGATGGCATTTCCTTAAGACCTGAATATTTAGCTACTCATTATGAATTTGCTCTTATAATAAGTCTCCGCAATGCAGTGGTATAAAATGTAACAACTTCTGGCACTCAGTTTATGCCTTGTCCAGAGATACTTTGGCAGGTGATAAAATGAACACAATTTCTGTGTTAAAGAACCATGACCTGAATATGAGGATGTTGAAATAGAGGTCAACACTGTTCCACCTAAATACATGACTAAGTAGCCTCTGAATTTGTTCATAAAATTTTATGGGATTCACAGGTGAAGGCTGAGTTTTCCATGTGCTTAAAATTCATGAAACAATGAAAATACATTTCACAGTGAAAGTATGTGGTGCGAGACTGAATTTTTCTCCATAACACTTGCCTTCCAAGCAATGCAGCATTCCTCTTAAGGCCGTCCTGAATTATGGCAAAGAGGGAAGTCACATACTGCTAAGTCTTGTGCGTGAAGTGGGTGTTTTCAGCCAGAAATTCAAGCACAGACAAAGCAGACTGCACCAATTTGGCAGCAATCTGATACATGCTCAGGCTGTCATTCAAAATGCTCTGAAATGACCCAAATGAAATTCCCACCATCCAGTAACCTCATGGATAGAGTTCCTCTGTTTTCCAGGTCTTGTTCTTTTGCTCTATCCACATTTTCATCTGTTCTGCTTGCTGATGGACATACTAAGTATTCAGCATCTTCAATGTGATATCACACTGCTTTGACCTCGGAAAAAGAGTAAAAACTTCCCACTGTCTACTCTCCAAAAGCCACTTTCAACAATTCAAGTTTTTGTAGCATTCTCCACTAAATATGATGCATACACGCTATTCTCTCAAACCTGCCACTTTTAGGTACGCCAAAATTGCAAATGGAACCACAAACGTCACAAGTCATTACTCAACATTCACACATGCTACAATCTTAGTCCAAGAAGGAAATGGTTAAGCAGACTCTATCCTGTCTACACGTAACAGCAGTTTGTGCTGGCAGCAGTAGTCACTATCATAGTCAGTCCAGAAATTATCTGATCACACCACACAGAGTTCCATGGATTCTTGGCCTTTGCACTAATCAGCTGTGTGCGTCAACCACTAACATCTAAAAAAAAAGGCTCCCCTTGCCCACTGGACAGGAGGCTTGAGTGGACCATACAGCCAATCTGCACACCACACATAAGAGAAAAATGTTTGTCTTTGTTGGGATTCAAGCACACTTCCTCAGTCATCCAACCTGTGGCCTAGTAACTATACAAACTACACTATACCAGCTCATGTCTCTGGTTCATAACAACTCATATTATTTCCAGAACCAGCTATCCTTAGGTGGGTGATCCTCATGTGTCATGGACTTCAGTTTTCTCCTACATATGCTTTGTGGACTAAGAAATTACTGTCATGTGTCTATCTGCCAGAAAAGCAAGCTTCTGAATACAAAGTCTATGCAGGTGGAAAAAGTAACAGTTTTCGAAAGTCTAACAGTTACATGGAAACGCACTGTGAATTAAGAGTGGCAAATGTCCTTGCCTAAAATGGTACTGCCAGCAGGCAAAAAGTGGAAGATCAAATGTGTTTTCCAACATATAACCTATGTGCAAGATATATTACATTCATAAACTGATGGAAAATGGCCAATTTCTGATGAGTGGGAAATGAAAAATAAAAATAATGCTACAATAATTGCAGTTAGGATTTCAAATTAGCAACCTCAAGCATCTCATTGCATTCTGCATGCTCTGAAAACGGAACTTCAAACAAACTATGCTGGAAACAAATGACACACTCCAGCAGTAACAAAAATAAATAATAAATAATATGAAACCTTCTAACAATTTGCCCTAAACATGTAAATTATTTGATTACACACCTACACTCCAGAGTCTAGATTCACATTTTTTGTATTTCGATAGCACATAAGGCTGCTAACCATCCCAAAAACTATTGTACAGTTAGTGGGATGACTGAAATATATTACATATTATAAAGTGAACACCGTTATATGTTATCTGTATTCATATAATTATGGAGTTACTGACAAACAACACAGTGTAATGATACGAATTGGAAGATTGGAAGATCAAGTTCCTGGCAAAAGACACAGTTCTAAAGGAAAGTAAACTTTTTCATGAAAGCATATAGTTGACAGACAGAAGAAAGCCATTTATCTATAAGATTAAAAATGTTAACAGGAATGTCAATAACTACTATACATATGTGATATCTACAAATATTCACTACCGCAACCAACTCACTTGTAATTTTTTTTATGTGGCAACTATTTTTAAGCTGCTGTATTTGTTTCAAGTTCTTGCACTATGGCCTAATGATGACCCGAGTTTAAGGGCAAAACCAGCTGCCATATAAATAAAACTATATACAAGTTAGTTGGTTGTGATGTGAATATTTACAGATACTGTCTTTGCTACACCAACGGGGATGTTTCGTATAAAAATAAACATACACAAGTGCGCTCCTTTCCAAATCCAACATTCTGATACTGACAGTAACTTGTGCAAGGTAGTGCTGTTCTTGGCAGACAATGGACTCTGACACACTATACACAAAATTTCATTCCATTAAGTATTTGGAAACAAACTCTTTACAGCAGTGTTTCTTAACCTTTGTGAGACCGCGGCCCGGTAAATTCTTTTTTTCATAAGACGAGGGCCTGGTCCCAACAAATTTACTTGTAAATAGCTTTCCATACCTTTCCATTTTTTTAAGTTCATACATTAAACTAACAGAAGTATTGATAATTAATTATGGCATAATCATAAAGAGTATTACTACACTTATGTACACGGTGTGGCATGTTGACAAATATAAAAATTACATTTAAATTAGTTATCGATCACTGAACTAATGAAACCTTGTAGCATATTGTAGTTTCCTCAGGCCAACATCTGGGTCTGAGCTTTTTGACACATGCACGAATATTTTTCTCCTCAGAATATTTCCACTATAAAATATTTATTCATGAAAATTGCTTAGAAAACTAACATGACAAATTCCAGGAGAATCTCTCGCGGCCCAGTATAATTGATGCCAGGGCCCGGTACTGGGCCACAGCCTGGTGGTTGAGAAACACTGCTCTAGACATACGCTCACTGAAAAGTTCTACATGGAGTATGCTTCTAGGAAGTACATGGCATCTGCTGGCAACAACAGCACTAACATTGCAGAACTCATGACAATAATACAGACAATGAGAACAAGTATCACACACACTCAAAAGTACCACAAAATCAAACCAGACCAATATCCTTGAATTAAAATTGCATGAAACCAATAGAACATAAAAAGCTGGATACTACATATAATGTAACATGCATTTCCAAGAAAAATGTTTTAATAAACAACACCATAGTTTTCACATCTTCAGTTTAAATGGCTTGTACTCTTTTCACAAACAAATTTGCTACAAACATTACAGAAGGTATTAATTATATTCACAGTCATATATAACAAATATTTTCATTCATCAACTAAGCAAAGCTTCAAATCCACAAAGAGAACTTCCTCTTTATCACCAGTACACCTTTTATAAAAGTGCAGTTCTGCCTACAATGTCAACTCTCTCAGAAATAAGAATGTCACTTTCTCCTAGTGCTTAATAAAGTATCCCACCATGAACACTAAATGACACTAAAACATGAAATATCAACTGCTATGCAGAACTGTCACTGTCCACTGTGCATTATTTTACAGTGTGTGTGAATCTATACTATAATTAATACTAAGTGCCAAATCACAAGAAACCCATTTCATTTTCTACGGCACGCAATATCTACCATTCAGATTTGTAACACTACAGGTTTATGACACAATTCCAATTTTGAATAAAAAAAAACCACAGGAAAATATGAAAAGTTCAAATAATAACTGCATTGCAGAATGAAAGATACTATCACATATAAGATAAAATGCATGTGCACTCACATCACAGAATTATCTGACTTCATCCCACTTCTATACTATTTCAAAACTAGTGCTTTTAATAGTTACTGGCCATCCAACCACATACATAGCACAATTGTCCTGTACCACAAAATGAACTGTCCTACACTTGTCAACAACTGTCAAGCTGAACACCTAAAAAACTGTATGATTAATGAAACTGATATAAAAGTGGCCACCCATAAAATGTAATATTCTAAGACATTACATATTTTCTGCATAACAGATTGTAAATATTGTTTCAAGGCCCACCAAATAAACAACACACCAATAATCCCAGCACTTTCAACAGAGGTTTTTAAAATATCAGAAGAAAACTTTCAAAAGCTGTGTTTTTACAGTACCATGTTTAAAACATTTTCCTGCTTCAAACCTGATGCTTCCAACATGTATGTATGTATATGCATGTGAGTGTGTATATATATATATATATGTATATGTATTTCCTTTCCACATATGAACAAGGAGATTTCCCAGTCTACCCTACCCTAAAACATGTAAGTTTCCTTGAATGAAACATGAAATAGTGCATTTTCTGTGGAACTCAAAAAATGTCAACTTCCTCAAAATATCTGTTACAGGAAAAGGCTGAAATTTCTTGCATCCATTTACAAGTTTGCATAACCTAAGTATGGCAACTGTTTAAAATAAACATACACTTTTGGTGAAACAAAATCACTAACACAATTACTGGCTGATACATCATGATACACATTCTTGGGTGCTGGCATTCATATTTAAAAAGGCAGAGGAGTCTGTACAAGATTAATTCAAACAAATAAAATTTACAGATAAACCTACTTACAATCATCTCCCACAGGTCCTGCTGAGCATTGTGCTGGTGGATCCCTACCCAGATCTTGCAATTCCTGAAAGAAACCCGTTAAATGCTTTGAAGCATAAAGTTACAAAAGTAATATGAAGCATGTACTACAGTATTGTCTAGGAAGTCTTTTTCTTCCGCCTGTGACACTGACGGGGAAAATACTGTTTCAATAAACATATACACCGACCTAATATGAAGCATTACTATGGATGGGCCAATCAGCACATCGATGACTCGATTCTTGCTTCCAGCTCTTAGTCATCACAGACCTGCCAAAATCTCGTCTACTTCAACTCAGACCCAAACCTGACGTACTAATTCATTTCAAGCCTAATAAACTACACCCTCTCAAACTTAATGTCACAGATAGCACAGCATATATGTTTAGGACGAGAATAATTACTCAAACTATCACAAATACGGTAGTAGGATGTTCAATCCTCGTTCACATTGCACAGTATAACATCGTTAGGGGCGTTAAACTGTCCTTTATGCTTAGAGTACGCTCCCTAAACTTAACTAATGTGACCCCACTTACAAATAAAACTGTACTTTACCTTATTAATTCGTTTTAACGCCATTTGACGACCTTTATGTGATAATTTCCTGGTGTTTAACCAGACAATACAACCGCTATTCAAGAAGGTCTTTGATTCTGTTTAGTATAAGATGGCTACCTCTTCACGCAGTACACTACGTCAGTCAAGGAATACATATGGTGCGGTACAGTAAGTCACGTTAACACTGTACATAGGCGATGCGTATATTTTGAAATTGTATTTATTTTACATGTTCCAAACAACTGACATATTATTGGCTTTCAATCTGACACACAGTCAGAAAATACTACTCAGTATAATACTTCCGCCCCGGGGCTAACTTCCACGGATTCCCGCAAGCTCGGAAAGGTGGATATTTTAAATTTTATTCGCCAGACTGCGCGAAATGCATTATTGGTTAACATTATTGCATAAACTTTGAGAAAATCGTCAACAGATGTCGTGCACTTGATGTTTCACCGTCACCTGCCTTAACGCCGTATTTCGGTGTGCAACGTGTACCCGTAATGTTTCTGTGTAGATACACAAATTTATATATGTATATGTCTGAATACGAAAATAAAGTTGTTCCTGAAGGTATTGTGGTGTAGGGGTATATTTCTAGCCACTCGTTACTTCAAAACTACCTTCCTTTGAGTGGTTAACAAAATAGAAATATTCACACCACAAGCAGCTATTCCCTGAAGGCTGAAGTCTTTCTAGATGTGATTGTTTCATTGGGTGAGTATTTCCTAACATTTTCAAGTGTCCTGGTGACTTCGTCAGGATCGGTTACACCAAGAAGACTGGTCATGCATGAATGTTGCACATATCATGATGGTGGTGATGGGGCACAGTAGGTGACAAGCCACTAGGGGGTGATACTGATAAGCACTGCTACAGGACTCAATGTACAGGTCACGTTATCACGTTAGGGGTCACAAGGTGGTGTGGGCTTACCAGCAATATCAACTGCTAGGATTGTATATTGTAGAGGCTGTTGAGCCTTATGGAAGTATCATAGCAGGGAGATGTTTATTAATCAATTTAAACACAACGTAATTAAACAAAAAGACTGATAAAGCGAAATGAACTACATGAATCTTCATGCAAGGCTACTCTTTTTGGACTGCTTGATGCTGATGATGAAAGCACTATGATACTTCAAAATGACAGGAATTACCCACTTCCCTCAATACTTGAATCTTCAGCAGCAGCAGTACGAGAACCACAAATTTCAGACATTCATTGTTAAATAGGGTCAATACTCATTCCTTTTCTTTATGTGACTATGAAGAGTATCATCATCTGGGATGTGATGCCATGTCACGCTATGGATATGTACCAATATCTCAATGGAACCCCCATCTTCATTGTACATGGCTAGAAGAATAAGCCATGCAGGAAAACAGTTACAAAGGACAGGGAAGAAAAGGACATCGGATTAGAGCAAATAAGTGGCAACACTCTAAGTTAAATGGCATTGTGTCCCCTTGACAGGGACCACACAGAATTATCAGGGAAGGCTATGGAAACAGTGTAATCCAAATGGGAGATAAAAAGATGGGCAACAGTAAAATGTTCATTTGTTTGTTGTGGCAAGACAGCCCCCAGTGGGCCAGGGTCTCCTCATTCACAAGGAACGGTAAAATGTACAGAGAAGGGCATGTGGAGGCAGTACACAACATGTAAAACAAAAATTAAGCAAGCAAATAAAGTAAACCAGAAATAAATTAAAGCAATTAAACAAAGTGCTGTAGAAAATAAAATGGCATGTAAAGTATGAAAGTGGAAAGGAGGGAAATGACAATACAAATGAGATACATTACTATTACTACTACTACTACTACTAATAATAATAATAATAATAATAATATAAAATCAAACAAGAGATGAAAGCAAAATAGGAAAAAATCAACTCAAATAATGTAAGACTGGAGTAAAATAAATAAAAAAATGGAAGTGGGAAGAAAAGAGGTGACAAACCATAGAGATGGCTGTGTCCAAGCCCCACAACTGAGCTGCTTAGACCACAAATCACGACATATCCTTTGGAAAAGGCTTCCAACATTCCTTCAGAGAGTAGTTCAGAGGTTCCCAAACCCGGTATGCCACACATCCTCCTCATATTCCCAGTAATTCAATATTTATACAGTTAAATTTAAGTTTCAAGCTTCCATGATGGATTCATGAAATTTAGGTGTTGACATTTTATCACTTCTTCCATAAAAAAAAATGTAGTTTGATCTGCAGATGGTTTAAGGTATATAGAACTGTTGCCTGCTGACACAGCATTAACTGCATCCAATGAACCCAAAAGAAGTATCACATTTTACCAGGGTACAGAAACACACCCACATTCCAAAACGTGAAATTTTGAAAACAATGCGATGGAAGGAATCAAATACACAACGCATATGCTGTAATGTTCCCTAACGCATTACTTCTGTGTTAATTAACTTGTAAACAGACACTATTCTTAGGATAAGAAGGTATGCATGGTTACAATATAAGTTTCATCCCACAAAGAAGTTTGTAGTCAGTTACATTTTTATGGGCAAGACATGTATCCCCCATCAAAATTGAGTGCCAAATGATACAGATATATAGTAATGGTGTAATAAGAGTGCAGCATGTCAAAAAAATGTGCAGAAAGTTTGAAAACTGTTGAACAAGTACACATGATGATTGTTCTGGTCAGCTCAGCACATCAAGTACCAAAGTGAATGCAGCACACGAAGAGGAACTGATTTCAGAAATCCAAGAAGTCACAAGACTGCCAGTTCCACAGTAATGAGGTTGGATGCCTGTTCATGAATGGTTGCAAATGCAATAATGTGCTTGGGGATTATGTTGGAATAAATGAGTTACTGTGTACAATGTAAGTACCCCTACAGGTTTCAATGCATCCACATCATTTTCAGTGTGCCTTATACTTCTATTTTGCTAAAGTTACAAAATCATTAAGATCAATAAAATTAGTGGATTAAAATGTTTATAGCTGATGATAAAATACACTTTATAAAATGTTGTAAGCAGTGAAGTGTTATAATTACAATAAGTGGAAGTTGTTTGCTTGGTGGCTGCATTAACAATGTAGACTGTCCTATAGGTGTAAATCCTTTGTTGGCATTTCTTGTATGCGCATACAAGAAACACCAACACAGCAATACGGGTACCCACATATGAGAAACACCAACATAGGATTCAGGTATACCCACATACAAGGAACACCAACATGGGGATTACACCTATAAGACAGTCCAAATTGTATATGCAGCCACCAAGCAAACAACTTCCATGTATTGTAATTACAACACTTGACAGCACACAATGTTTTATACTGTATTTTATCATCAACTATACACATTTTAATCTACTGATTTTACTGACTTTTATAATCTTAATGATTTTTGCAACTTTAGCAAAATAGAACTCGTTGAAGATGGGGATGCATTGAAACATATAGGAGTACTTACGTTATATAAAATATTGTTGATATACATATGTTGTGCATTTAGTCTGGATAATAAACGGTACAAGTTGCATGGTACATACCTAAAAAAATGAGTTACATTTAATGTAGTAGTGACTTCTTATTTGTTTCATGACCTAGGAACATTACTTCTTCATATGTGTCACATTATTGTCACTTTGCATTTAAAAGGTCCTTTACATGAGGGAGAGTCACATTACAAGATCATTCTTGCCTTAATCTGTACACAATAACACGAGTGAACAAAATTAATTACACAAATACACCTAATTCTTAGGTGTATTTGTGTAACAGAGTCAACAGTTTGTGAAGCTTTCACTAACCATTAAACCATGCAGTACTTATGAAAGTTTTGCTGAACATGCACAAATACAAAAACACTACATGGCAAAAAACACACGCTCATATATGCACTCAGCATACAGACATACAGTCTGTTAGGTTTGGCATCAGGAAGTTAGGCTTTTAAGAGTAAACAAGTCAACACAGATCCAGGCAATCTGAACACATTTTAAACATCAGAAAAATGACTGCTAACTTTTCACTCCACAGTTCAAACATCATGGCTCATACTGGAATTAGGAGCCACCATCCATCAAACAGATATTTTATGCAGGCCACTCAAACCAGAAGTTGATGCTGAATTTTTTCTTTGAAAGCTGTGATAATGTTTACCACGTGCTCATTCAAGGAATGCATTACAAGAAGACTGTTTACATGAATATATTTCACCATCTGCAAGAAGCTGTACACTGTGAAAATCCTCTCCTTTTGGAACCTGAAAAACAAGCTGCTCCAAATTACTATGCACATGGTCTCTTTTGGTACAAGAGAATCTGACCAAGATTTACTTCAATGTGCTTTCACAACTTTCAGATCTAGTCCCTAACAATTACTGTTTCTGGAATGAAGGTCCTCCTGCAAGTTGGCAGAAGTGACAAAGCTATAACTGCAGTACACCAAGCCTTTTTTTATGCCATTTTGCTTTAATGACCCTGGCCAATTTACACCACTCTTAATTTACATCCTTACATTTTCACTTCAGCACTCTTTGGTTGGTTTATTTCCACTTATTTAAGTCATTTTGTCTTAGTGGAATAACATTTTCTATTTATGTCCACTTTTTCAGGAATGCAAATATGGCAGAAAACAGGGCCTTGGTGTACTTCAGGATAAAAAAAGGCTTGCAGTTGCGTTTCCCACCAGTAAAAATGTGACAGTCGAAGGCAACTACCTGACAGGTGGCTGAAACTACCTCATCATAATGGTTAAGCTGAAACAGGAAAACATTTGCAAACTTTTTGACTCACCATGCCTATAGGACACGAGACTTACATAGTTATACCCTACAGAAATACAGGCCAAATAAATTCTTCAAAGGGATGAGTTTTAGGTCATGCAAAATTAACTTTTTGGCACTGGAATTAAATTGCTGGCGTGAATTGCAGGAGTATCACATTGCGCCGGTGGAGATACCTGACCTTAAATGCCAAATGGTTGAAAAGTGCAAAGAGAAATTTATGTCCCACCCTGCTGTGCCTGTACACTTCATCCTTCAATGCTACAACATATTCAGTCATCAACCAATCTCCAACCAACACAGAATCATACAATTCAGCAAGGATATGACACCTCTCATATTAATAACAATTGGATTACACTTTCAAAGCTACAGAGTGTAAACAGACACAACTTACAGTCTAAGAAACTCAATGCCTTAAGGTAACCAAAACATCATACAGTAACACTCCAAGCTTTAACATGCTTAAGAATTTATTTTCCCATTCATACATAATACACTTCAGATACAGCAATTGGTCCCCATTATCGACGCCTTCTGGTCAATATGTTGAGATATTTTCCTCGTGTCATCTCTTTTGCCTCTTCCAAGCCCAGTTGATAAGCAACATCATGTAGTTTCTTCACTTCAGCTATGAGACCAGATGCTGTAAGGCTACCAAATTCTGTAATAACATTAACACCAATCTTCAGGGGGAACAAGACTCTACATTATAACATGTTTCTAAAACACAGCTCTCTTACCACAGGGACAATTTTGCCTTTTTATATTACCCATTCTGTTCACTGGTAAATAAAATTTTTAACAACCAAATAATACTATAATGTGTTTATTATTATTTTAGTATATATTATTCTGGGTTTTCCATGTCAAAAATCAATCAAAATGCAGTTCCTCAGAATATCAATGATATCAGACCAGAAAGAAATGCCACCATTTAGGATTTAACAGGTGAAAAGCACAGAATACTTAAAACAGGACTTTTTCTGGTATGCTGCCAACATATTTACATAAGTTTGACAAAAGTTTCATGTTCTTCTGAAAGCAGTTCTCAGTTACTTAGTCACTAATACAGATGTGGGAAAGATCTGTGCCGACTTCGTGAGGTAACAAGGGGGAACCAAAACAAAGATTTATCATCAAGGCACTATATGCTGGAGAAGCATCTTTGTGGTGCTATGGACTGTCAAAATTGGGTCTAAGGTTGGAAATCAAGCAAAACCACTGAAGTATTCTGAAAAAAAGTTGTATTTCATAACAGTTTAGAACATATGTTCAAACATATGGCCACGACCTGGATACACAGCTGACGATGCTGCAGAGACTGATGTGTGCGCTCAAAAATGCCATGTTGCTGCTGCCTCAACAATACAGGCAATAAGATCCTCTTCAGAATCAGCTGGCAAAATGTAAATCAGGGCTTTAATGTGGCCCCAAAGGAAGAAGTCCAATGGTGTGAGGTCTGGTGACCTGGGAGGCCAGGCCATTGTCCCGCCCCATCCAATCCAGTCATAATTATAAGTGGCTGTGAGATGTTTATTCTGAAGAGGATCTCATTTCCCATATCACTGAGATAGTAGCAACCATCAGGCAGCAACATGACATTTTTGAGTGCACATGTCAGTGTCTGCTGCATCACTGTCAGCCGTGTATTGAGGTTGGTAACCGTATGTTTGAATATCTGCTCTAAATTGGTATGAAATACAACTTTTTTTTCAGAATACTTCAATGGTTTTGCTTGATTTCCAACCTTAGTCAGACCCAATCTGACGGTACACAGCACTGCAAGGGCGCATCTCCAACATAGTTCCTTGACAACAAAACCGTGTTTTGGTCCCGTCTATCACTTCACAAAGTTTGGGCATGGAGTTTTACTGCACTCTGTATATGCTTTTAAGGTATCCAAGATCTGTTTCTGTAATCACAAAAGCCCATCATATCCTCACAAACTTTTAATATTATCCTCTCATGTCTAACTAAAACTCAAATTTTATATGCATGTTCCATCCATCCTTGTTCCTGAAGGCAAGGATGATGCAAGATCAAAGACTGAATGATTCTCATTGTGATGGACTTGTGCCACAATGTTCCTTCGCTAATGAGCCTATAAAATGTAAAGGTAAAAGTCCCTGTACTTAATTAACCATCATGCAAAGAATGCATAAAAGGGAGTGAGGCACAGCTCCAAACATTTTTAGCCTTCACAGTGAATGTAACGTCAATGCTATGCCCCACCTGCTTTACCCATACAGATAGTCCCTGGTATTCACTAAATATGACAGTGAGCAACAAAAATCAGTATGTGAGTGAATGTGATAGTTATTTGACTGCCATTACTAATGTTTTGCAAAAACATAAGTCATGCAGGGCAGGAATTTAAATTAAATGTCCCATGAATACAAGTTTAATAATCTATTATGGAATTTCAGTATGACATATAGGGAGAAGCGGGGGTAAACCTGTCAGCTTTAGAAGAACAAAATGACAGTGGAAGAGATCCCACAATTTACCTACTGAAATAATGAACATGCTTAAGTAAAGGCCCATTTAACTTTTTCATAACTGCACTTCATCTTACATATAACGACAGACCTATAAAATAAGTGCATATGAAAAGAACATGGTTGTGATTCAAGAAAATTATCACAGCAGCTGCAAACAGGCATTACGGCAAAACTACAAAATTCTGTCATCACTGCCAGTTTCCGAATGAGAAACTGAGTCACTTTAGCAATGCTGTGACTTACGATGTAAGAGGTTAATGTCATCCTGATCCAAACCCCTGGTCCAGGGTTGCGGTGAATAAGGAGTTGATGGATGCAACGACACAAATTCCGAAACACCTGGAACTGACACACACAACATTACACGTCAATAGTCACAGTCTTGATTCTGGTTGATCAATTTTATTTGTCAAAAACCATACTCTGTTCCGGCCATAATTCCGGGGATGTCCTATCAAGCTTCTCTAGGCTCAACAAGCTATCGTCCAAGGCGGTCATCGTGTCCCCTACAGTAAATGGAAGTACACATGTAAGTATACGTCCATCAGTGAATAAAAACTTCCCGGATATCAATAATATGATGCATATGTACCCGACTGAGTTAACCTCACATTTGAGGCTGCCATCATCTGGATCTTAACCTCTACACCATTGTTGGCGACGCGAATCACAACAGACAAAATATAAGCTAATAACCGTTCCACGCTTCCCACCACTAGATGATCTGTGCTTCCGACAACCGACCGGCGGCAGTAATGTTATCAGTGGAAATGAGATTCTAATCCGTGGCTCGTGCCTCTGATCCATGGATTCTAGCGGGTTACAGACGTACTCTTACGTACCGGTGTTTATGGGATGAGGTTAACTTTGTTAGAGTTCTCTGGAATATTGCCTGGACGCATTCGACTTCGATGGTGGGAAATAATGGTGCGCGTAATTTAACTAGAAACAAGTTGGGCATTGTACGTCCGACTCATTTGACAGAACTGGTCAACGTTATGATCCAATGCAATTAGGCGTTGAGTGAACATGGACCTGTTCATTCGGTTGTAGCAGTGCAACACTCGATGAGCTACAGCGGCAATGAGGAAACAACGCATTTTATACTTGCCATTACTTAGGTTAATGAATTTTATTAACCTAATAGTGTTTGATGAGGGGTACAAATCATGGAGAGCGTAGTTATGGAATTTTCTCCACGCTTATGTTACTTTATATTACTTCCCAGATCTCATGAAGCGGAAGGAAGTCTGGTAAAACGACTACGCGAACAATCCTAAAAACCATATGCCTATACTACTGAAATTCAGAATGTAACGGACTGTACCTTCAAATCTAGTAGAAGACTTTTTGGCCGGATGTTAGCACAGAGTTACCTCACCGTTACTGTTTCTAATCAATTACTTACACGTATTGCATGGAGCAGAGTCCTTCTGGAAAACTAACTGGTTTTCAGCTAGTCAAGGAATTCCCCGCATTTTATGGAACCTGAAGGTTCATTACCGCATTCACAAGAGTCCAACACCTGCCCCTAACCTGGACCAGCTTGATCCAGTCCATGCCCCCACATCCCACTTCCAGAAGATCCACTTTAATATTATCTTCCAATCCTGAAGATCCACTTTAATATTATCTTCCAATTTACGCCTGGGTCTTCCAAGTGGTTTCTTTCCGTCTCTTATCTCAACATACTTAAAACTGTGTTTGCTCTCTTGGTTCAGTGGGTGGTAGTTTTGTAGCTCCCACATTTTTCCAAACAGTGCAGGAGATTGTAGAGGGTGTATTACTGGCTCCCTATAGGTGTGAGCTATGCCATCACTATAGTGGTTGGTAGTCAATGTATTTGCACAAGAGAGCAGAATGTATGATTCCAAATGTAATAATTATTGTTTATGTGGCACCATAGACCTATGTGTTTTACTGACTTTGTTTGGACATCCGCAGCACTTTATGTTACAAACGTTTGGAAACCCTTTCAACTTTTATATGGTTGTTTTGCTGAGTGAAATAATTTCAAATTATTTTGTGTGCCAAAACATTTTAAAGGTCATGGAACTGTTTATTGTCCCTACTAGGCTTGAATATAAGTTTTTAGTCAAAGCCATGCTTAATGGCCAATATATGACATTTAAGTAAACACAACACAAACATTACTGAAATCTACAAAATTGTCTTGGTTTAGCAGCTGCATCAGGTGGTTGAATGGCGAGTAAACAAATGTTCTTGTCATCTCAGGGAACTGAATTCAGTCCCCTGATGATGAGAACAGAGGATGTTTTGAAAACATTGGTTTACTCACTCTTCAACCACCTGATGCTGCTCCCAGCCAGAAGAAGATTTATTGAAATTCAGTCACCATGAAAGATTTAGATTATATAAAACATAGGTGATATTATGCAAAGTATTAGATGTACCACTTCTCCTCTAGTAGTGAATTCTGGACTCTTAACACTGTAACATGGCAAAATAGAGAATTGGGAGAGATGCATCTCTTAACAGCAACAGTAGGTTACCACGACAAACAGACAAGAAAACAAACCAGAATTTAAAGCACAAATTAAGTTGCAAGACTTCAGGCTTTTGCCACAGTGTAGTCCAAGTCTTTGCTCTTCTGGGATGTTATGCAGCATAGGGTGGTATATTTTTTTACTACCAATTTACACCATGTAACATCTCAGATGAGCAAAGGCCTTAAAAATTAAGCTCCTTAACATAACATAAGAATCAAATACTTGTACAAAAAGTTCCAACAATATCTTCAGTTACAGTAAACTCAATTTACAACACAAGAATTAGGGCCTTAATTCCAAATGTTTCTGTAAGAGATATGTGTAACACATAACAAAGATTAAAACAGAAAAATTAGATCAGAAAGTTTATGTAAGTACATGCTGTAAAAATCAACTCAGATTGTTTCCGCATTTGACTTTAGTAACATCCAACTTAGAGTATAACACAAGAAACACACTCTTCATTCAGAAAATTGTCAGTAATATTCAACTCTAATGGTTTCAAGATATGGAATAACTTGTGTCAGAGATACGACATCAGTGGCTGCTGTTACAGAGGCTGGCACTTCCACTGGTTCAGAGTGTGGATTATGTCCCCCATCTTCAGCTTCTTCTGCACCTGCATGTTGCTGCCATTGCTCCCCCTCTGCTTTGTGTCCATGAAGTTTTTTCTCCTGTTGTTGGTGAGTTTTTGTATGTTGCTTCAAGCTTTCACGCCACCGAAATCTACGACGACACACACCACATTGAAACTGTCGATTATCTGTGTGTGTGAGTGAGTGTTTTTTAACACTGTCAGGATAAGCAAAAGCTTTTCCACAGATATGACAAGAGTATGGTCTCTCTCCTGTGTGTTGACGCATATGAACTCTGAGGTGGCCTGTGTGATAGAATGTTTTCCCACAAATTTCACAGCTCAGAGGACGTTCGGAGTTATGTACAGACTTCTGGTGTTTGCTCAAAGTTGAGGAATCTCCAAAAGACTTCCCACAGGTAGAACATAAGAAGGGTTTCTCACCTGCAAATTTAGAAACAAATTTATGTGTCAGTTTATTCTAAAATTTTGTAAGAAAATAAGAATCATGGGATTCAATTTATGCTGTTGCCTATCTGCTATGATGTGTAGCACATTCTAATCATGTTCTGTAAAAACTTGATGCCTTATTAGTCTATTTGGGTTGACAAATCAATGATAACATAACTTGATCAGCAGTACACATGACAATGCTGACTTAAGCAATCCACGACATGTTGCAGCACGAGGCAACTGATGTCTGTAACATTATTGGAATTTTATGTTAGATTATTTCCGTATCAACATTCTTTTAATATATTTTGATATTTAGAATTCTTAAACTTTACTTGCTATACTATTACTTCACCCTTCCCTGCCATTTTAAGGATCATTCATGAAAGTCAACATTTATTCTGACATGTAAGAAATATTCCTATATTATGGAAACTTAGGGTTACTGTCATTATTTTTATAATATTATGCTGTCAAACAGTAGTCAATCAAGAAAGCAAATATGATACTCCCCACATAAAAGATCTGGATGTGGCTGAATTATCAGCACTGTAAGCAAAATGCAATGTAACAGAACACACATCAGGACTATATTGTGTATATTTTTCAGAAGAGACAGCCAGATCATACAATATGTAAGGACCTAAGCATCCATAAAAATAACTGCCAGTCCACTGCTTTCATTCTCATAAACACTCCTGAAATATCTTTTCTTATTCAGTCTAACTTGAGCCATTTTGTCATGTGGTTACTACAACAAAATGCATTACAAACTGAATCCATGTGTTGTATTGGGGCAGTTTCGCAAACAGTTCTGTGTTCGAAGCTAAACTTTATACATACACATAGTAATACAAATACAAACATATTCAACTGAAACTAATCTAAAGACATGAGAATAAAAAGAAGAAGAAAAAAGAAAATTAAACAAACATCAAGTGAAGTGCTTCAGGTTCCTCTAAAATTCTGGTGAAACAGCCTTATTATAGAAATGTAGAAGTTTATACAATGAGTCTTTTGCCAGCACTGCCCAAAATCATTTAACCCCAGAGGCAAAACAAGTGGATCAATATGTACCCTATGAGATTCTGGAGGGTAGTAATACTCACCTGTGTGTGTTCGCACATGCTGGGTGAGATTGAATGTCTTTTTGAAAGTTTTGCCACAGATGGTGCACTGGAGGTTATTTTTACCATGTATCTTCATATGTGTTTTAAAACTATCTTCTGTTTGAAAAGTCTCCATACATTCTGGACATGAGAAAGTGTCTTGTTCATTGTGCTCACTGGAGTGCTGCTTTAGCACTGCAAGCTGAAGGAATTCCTGATGACAGATCAAGCATGTATAACACTTACTCCTTGAGCAAACTTTAGAAGCAGAAGAGCCATCTTTCACCATAGTATCTGTAGTATTCAGCAGTTCTTCCTCTTCCTCAGTATCTGCTGCAGTATCTTCATCAGCAACATTGTCATTTCTCCTTTCCTCTTCTGCAAACTCACCCTGCACTCTTCCTTCTGTTTTCTGGTTATGACAAACAGGCTCCTGGTATGGTACTCTGTACCCTTTAAAGATGTTCCTGAGTACATCCTCATTGATACCAAGGTTTGCTTGGAGTTGCTCAGTACACTGATTTACCTCCCAGCGAGAGGAATGTGTTTCCTCTGGAAGAGAGCGGGACGTGTGAATTTGTAACCGGTGAGGACACATTCCACAGACAAGGTACAGTGCTGAATACAGCTTGTCAGCCTTGTTCAGGTCCTCCTTCAGTTCCAGTCTTCCTACAGTGCAGAATCTGCAGGTTAGCAGTGGCTCCAAAGCCTCCCTCAAACATGACAGCTCCAACAGACGAACTCCCTCAGCTGTCACCATCACATCACATTCATTCCCATTATTCTGCATCATGGAACTGCACTGACTTCACTTGTGACACATCTGAAATGAGTAAATGTGCTCTGTATTAATCACATAAGGGGTGAAGATGATATGCATCAGAAGTTGTCCAGACTTCAATGACTGTTGTAAGGACTAAGCTGGCTACCCTCAGAAAACTGGCTCTTTTGGTGTACATTTGCTGCAGTCAGTATTTTGGATCAAATAAAGAAATGTGTCCAGCTGTCACTCAACAAAACAACTGAACTCTCTCTACCCTTATGATAACCATAATTGTATATAATTTAAATCTTTCGTGGTGAGTGAATTCAGTAAAACAATCTCAGGCTATCAGCCACATCAGGTGGTAAAGCAGTGATTAAACCGACGTTTCGACAACCATCTCTGTCCCCAGTATCAGAGGAATGGTTCTCGAAACGTTGGTTTTTTTTTCACCATTTACCACCTGATGCAGCTCCTAGCTCAAGAAAGGCTTAATTGAACTTAAATTATTTTGCCATGGTTACACTAACAGAAAATGATTTCTTCAATTAAAAAGGTCTGGGTAGAACTCATAAAGCCTATCTTCCTACTGCACATTTCCAATGTTACAAACTTCGTTTTGTTAATGTTTTATGCATGTAATGTAAATTTATCAACAAAGAGCAATATTAATTTGGCTCATGGGCTTGCTAGACAAGTCAAAATGATTTACAAGTAAATATGATGATGATGGTAGTGTTGGTGTTGGTGGTGGTGATGATGATGGTGGTGGTGGTGGTGGTGGTGGTAGCAGTAGTAGCAGTAGTAGTAGTAGTAGTAGTAGTAGTATCATAATCATCATCATAACCATCTTCTGCTTCATTTTCTTGAGAATAACCTCTTACTTTTATTGGTATTCAGTTGACTGAACACGACGTCACAACTTCGCACCTTCATCATGGTTGTAATTTTTCCTTACAGACCAAACGAACTCAACCACAGACACTGTAATGTACATTCAAATAAAATAACTGCACCATAGTCGGCCGGTAATGGAGACTCGGGTTTCATAAATGCGAGGCATTTCTTGATTAGCTCAGCGACTATAAGCTTCTCAAGGAGTCAGTTAATGTTGACACGGTCGAATATAAGACTAAAAATATACAGTCTACAGTCCCCCCCCCCCAAAAAAAAAGACAATGCCCATCCTTGTATATTTAGAGGCAACGGTAAACTGCCAGCCTTTCACAGAATTATTTAGGAAGCCTGTCCAACCTTCACCCAAACTGTTCTAGATCTAGCAGTGGCGTACCGAGGGGGGTTCAAACCCCGGTACCCATTGTACAGGAGGCTGGGTGGGCCCCAGGGCCGGTCTGGACGGGCGGAAAATTTTGTTCCCACCGGGATTCGATGCCGGACCGTCCAGCCCGTAGTCAGTCGCTATACCGACTGAGCTACCCGGCCCTCCATACCAAAACGTACATTATCCTAAGCATTTCTAACTTCCAATGGTCTTCAATAGGGACACCAAAGCCACATTTCACGGATATGTTTCGTCACGTGAAGTTGCTTACATATTAAAACATTAGTACTATCGCCTGAGAGAAAAGATATTTAGTATTAAAACTGTAAATCCGGGAGGTTGGTACAGTGACGACGACGATTTTGTATTATGTAAGTACCAAGTTCGAATCTCGGCCCGAACACCACCTATTCTGTGGTCGGGAGCTCATATGAAGTAGGTCCCGGCTTTTTCCTGGACTGACTGAAAAAAAAAACAAAAAAAGCGGCTGCCAGAACAGCCGGTCTTCGAGCCGAGGTTTGAATCCGGGAGCCCGAACAAGGACAAGCGTAGTATTGACCGTGCCGCGCCTATCTGTAGCTGAACAGGTTCAAGGTTAATGCAACGTAATAACAGTCCACCATCTGTCAGTGTGTATGAAGATAAAGCAGTGTGTCAACATTTGCCAGTTACCTGTCCCTTCATTAAACAGCTAAAGTTCACCCTACAACCTGCCATTAAGGTCCAGAAGGGGAGTAGAGTTATAGCTCTATTCTTCTTTTAACCTCGCCGATAGATGGGTGTGGGTGGTCAACGGCACGGACCGGCGGTTTACCCCCGGGAAAGTGACCCGGTACAGGCCCCAGGGCCAGTCTGGATGGGTGCAGAAAATCTCGCCCCCACCGGTATTCGATCCCCGGACCTCCAGCCCGCAGAGAGTCGCCATACCGACTATCATCATTTTAACACTAACAGCATTTCAGTATGCATGATTTCAGGCTTCCAACACGGTGCAAATGAGATCTGCACTCTTTTGGGATTTTTCGCAGCGTAGAGTGGTAGTTTCTTACAGACGTTTATTCGTGGGTCTGCCCTTGAAAGTAGGACCAATAGGTTTCCCCGAAACGTCGGTAAGAATCTAACATTCTATGCTGCCTAAAATCCCAAAAGAGGGCAGATCTCAATATTTCAGTACCAAAGAAGGGAAAATGTTACGTGTCCAATACGATACTTTGTTCATTTCAGTTTTGGAGCCAAAGTGATGCAAACCTCGGTGACATACCCTACCGCACAGCGTTATCGATTCCGAACATACGGGCGACAGCCACATAACTAATCCCACGTCACAGGACAAACCACTCTCGCTTCGTGTCTGAAGCACCCGATTGAATTCCGACGGCGCGGAAGGTCTGTACTAGGATTTTCAAATATGCCAGACACATCTTCAAATACGTCACGACCACTTCCTTCCCCACATCTTCCGGCTCATCTCCCACAGTCATTCTCCCTCCTCTAACCCAAAATAGGCAGTGCCCATTGTTCTGTTATTTAATGGTGACTCTGAGCTTGGGTGCCAGGGAAACAGTCGAATTGCTGCTCACAGAACTAGAACTGAAATTATGTGCGGATCATATATGATATCGAAACAAACAGGTGCACGTAAGATAACGAACTATATTATACACACACACACACACACACACACAGAGTATACCTCCTACATGTTTCGGCCACTCATGTGGCCAACCTCAGGGAAGTGCATTACAAAGGATAGATACATCGAAATGTTACATAAGTTTTTGAACCAAAGCACAGATATAAAATATAATATTTTAAAAATAATACATGGTTTAAATGCATGTTACCGCTATGGCAGACCACGCGACACACCCTTGCACGGATGGTGATTTACTACACATAAACTACCTATCAGAATCGATCACACACACTTTTATCTGTATTTTAATCTTTAATATGCGTTTTAAAATATGTATTGTTTTTAAAATTTAATATCTTATATCTGTGCATCGGTTCAAAATCTTCTGTAACATTTCGATGAACTTATCTTTTGTAATGCACCCTCCTGAAGATGGCCACATGTAGGAAGTGTGTAATACACTTTCATATACTTATGTGCATTTGTTGGTGTTATCTACATCTAATTGCTAGATGCACGGTTATGGATATTTAAAATTGATGGTTGGGTCATTTTTTGTACAAATGTACGTAGGTCATTTGGAAAGTAAGTACCGTCTGCGCATATCTCTCGCGCATCCTCGAGACTGTCACTTTGCGCATGTGCAGTGACTTCCTCTACCAATTGAGAAGCCACAGACGACATTTCGTGAAATTCATGTTATGTTTATGTCTGTTCCTTGCGTTAAACATGTTTAAGACAATTGAAGGGGCCGCCGACTGTGAAATACGATCTGTAATTCGTTTTTTGAACTCTAGGAAAGTGCTACCAAGCGAGATTCATCACCAGATCTGTCAAGCGTATGGTGACAATGCGATGAGTGATGGCATGGTTAGGAAATGGGTTCGGATGTTCAATGAAAGACGAGAGAACGCGCACGATGAGGCTCGAAGTGGGCGCCCATCTTTGGTGAATGATGATTTGGTGCGTAAGGTCACCGAAAGAGTGCGTGACGACAGACGTTTCACAATTTATGATCTGTCCCTTCACTTTTCTCAGATTTCAAGGACTCTGTTCTGTGACACTGTCAGTGGTGGTTAACATCGCAGGCGGCCGCATTCTGTGAGGAGGGTATACAAAAACTTGTGCCCCGCTACGATAAGTGCCTCAATAATGGCGGCGAATATGTGGAAAAATAGTTTGAAGAATGTAGAATCTGATAACAATAAAACTTTATACGAAACCTTACTCGATTTTTTACAGCGAAACGGTACTTAATTTCTGAAGAAGCCTCGTATTAGAGAGGCTGAGAGTAAAGAGTTTAGGATGATTATACTAACGATCTGAAGCATACCGGTGTTCAGTATTTGGTCAAACCTGCCACGTTATTTACAGGGGCCGAGCAAGTTGGCTCTAGTTCTAACGCTTCTAACACGTATTCTGAGTGTGCCCGGTAATAAATTCAGCCGGGATACCGTCTTCCCGACCTTCATGGTATTCCTCGGCCGCTCCAGGTATATCTGGGTTTAAACTTTAGTAGGCTAAGGCCGCTTCTTTTCACACCCTTTGCAATCCATTACCATCAAATCGTTCGATGTTCTTAACCTAATTTATTGACAGTGTTGTTAAATACACTATGACGCTAAACAAAGTGGGCATAACAAGGGAAGAAGAGGTCAAACAGAAGAATAATGGCACTGTTATGTACCCTAAAAGATACAACGCTAACGTTCGCCGCACTAATTAATGGTCTATATTTCCTTTCTGATCTATGGCTGCTCATCTTTTCTCCCTCATGCGCAGGCAGCAGGACACCATAAAATAAACGGACAGTATAGTAATGTTCGTTTATATAATGTGGAACGTCAACAAGCACAAGGAACACGCTTCTCATATGACAGTTACGTCAGACTTTATGACCGATCTTGCTTACCTCAATGGATATTCCACTGCACAGAAGTTATCTTCAGTGTGAAGGTGCACTGAAGACAAAAGGCGTTACAAACTGGCGTGCTCTAAATTTGGGCACAGTCCAACTCTGATGCGCAGGATTCCACTGTGATGAGCAAGATGTGAGGTGGAGGGAGAAGTAGCCTTCTTGTCCCCAACCCCTTATCGTATTTCTTATCGTCCAACAGAACCTCAAAATCAATCGAGCTTCATTTCTGAGCGTTCTTGTCGTCACACTTTCCAAAAGTAATGCAACTAAGGTGTCAAGCGTTATAACCCGACGCTAATACAAAAACTCAAACAGGTACCTCTGCCCTGACGCAATTCACATTATAAAAGGGCGTTCCCTAATACATGTTGCAGCATTATCTTCCAATCGCCTTGATCTTCTAGGCGGTCGCTTTCCAAGAGGTTTCGCCCCTAAAGTTCGGTACGTGTCTCTTGTTTCATCCTTCTGTATTGTTTTCAGACCACTGAAAAGGAAGAGAAATGTAAATTAAGGAATCAGAGCCAAACAAGACGAAAGCAAAGACAAAAGCGAGAAATAGTTAAGTGTTACGTCATAGTAAACAGTACCAGTTTCGTATTCTAAAACTTAATAAAACAAATTCTAATCTTTGGGTACACACTAATTCCCTTTCCAAAGTTCCTGACGTCACGAGAAGAGTACAGTGCCCGGATACCCCAACATCTGTTGCAACCTGTCAAAAATTTCCTTTTCAGCTCCAAACTCGCACTTGTAATATATCAGAGGACCGCCGATTGTCTTTTTGACAGCACTATTTGACGCTCACTCGTCAGCATTGTCAGGTGTAGGAAGGCTTCATCATGCGGAGCAGGAACATGAAATCGACACTTACACTTCAGTGTTCAGTATGGCGCATGTGCACAGCGCGCGAGCGGTCGACTGCAGGCAGGCGGCTGTGAGCGACCAGTGTATGAGTGTCCGCACACGGCAAGGAGCAGCTGTCATTCACTGAACACTATTAGCAAGAGAGAGTGATGGGCAAACGACTGCAGACTGTTGCCGCAATGGCCTGCATGAAAACACTGCTCATGCTCTTCAATTTCGTGTTTTGGGTAAGTTGAGCCAATGATATAAAAACAAACATGCACAACTGTCCATATGGTAGGGAACACTGCTCTGTTTTGTCAACGTTTACTTTTATAATGCGTGGGAAAGTTTAATATTTGCTTCTAGGAATCACTTGTGTTGTGGAAGAAGGCAAGTGCACAGTGACGTGTTCGTAATTTAGACCCTATACGAGATATCAGTTGAGTGCGCGGTGACACGCAATAGGGGCGGGGGGGGGGCAGAAAATGCACATCGTATAATTTTACTCTGGAAATACGAATATAAGGAATGATAATATTATAATGGCTATTCAAGAAACAGGGTGTGAACGTGTAGACTGGATTCATCCACCCAAGAAGAGATCTCGTGGCAGGATCTTGTGACTGGCATTGTTCCTTCGGCTTTTATAAATTTGAGAATTCTGTCTCCGGGTTATTTAATGACGCTCTTGAAACTAGATTATGTAGTCCAATTAGACAAGAAAAAAATAATTGAGAACGAGCAGGGAACTGTAAGGAGGCGTTTGTGGCATATCCGAAAATACTATTTACGGTGCTAGGTCACAGAAAGACGGAAGAAAACTACGAAAATATGTCGGCCAGGAGAGTCGGTAGCGTGTCAAATACTGAGAGTGGGGAACCCCCAAAAACAAGTTCATAGCGTTGTTACCACACCCACATGCTACAGTCTAGCTCTGGTAAATAAAAACTTGTAAGGTGAGGAAGTGGGGAAAGGAACAGGCAAAGGGTGCCGCAGGATGTGAGGCTGGTACCTGTTTTATGGCATTAGATGTCAGTGAAAAATACAGTCCCAAATATATCGGCCACTAGAACATTCTGAAGTGGCAAAATCACTATCATGTAAATGATAATGTTTCTGCAAAGATAGTAGTCGCCAAGTCATAAACCCGCGCCAGGCGAATACCCACCCCATGCTAATCGCTTTCCTTAAATACCTTCCACGTCTCAGTTTATCAGAACTACACTCTAGGTGTCTGGTTTCCATCCATGGTCCTGTTAGTCTGATGCTATACTGGTACGCACACTTCCTCCGTAACACAGCTTGGGTTACATACACAAAAAAACAACGTGGGTCCATCTTGAAATTGTTGATCTGTGTTTTTATGCACAATATATGCTAACGTTCTCCAAAATCAGACTAGAATCGTCAGGTATGTGACGCGTGCTTCGGTGAATATAGGAACGTTTCGGAGAAACCGCTTTATACCTCACGATATAGGTAGCTGGTTTCTTGGAAAACTGGCACTTGATCACAAATCTGCAGTGCATTGCTAACAATAAGACAATCAGCGCCGCGTCCTTAAAATGGCAGATCTATTGAAATTGTAATGTTGTACATGCCGTTCATGGTGCAAAATTCAGTTTATCAGACCAACCTTACAAGCACTGAGATGCGAACACGACAGGTACACAGTCTCCTACATGTTTCGACACTTCTTGAATACCATCATCAGGAAGTCCTTATATCGGTTAAGCTGTGCCCTTCGAAATGCCCCGCAATGTCACTCACTAGCACACATATTAAAATTTGATTAAAAACACAATAAATATCACATCATACAATGTTTAGATGTTAAGACAGCAACTTGAGCATTTTTCTTCGAGCTCTGTTTAGGCTGCAGCTAGGAGCACCACAGTCTTCACAGGTGGTAAGTGAATGTCTAGAGGCCGACTCGGATGGCACTTAAGCAGTGCCGCAACATGTAAGAGACTGTGTATCTACCGTGTTCACATATCACAGCAAGAATTGAACCATTAAAACTTGCTCTCGGCCTCGCACGTTAACAGCTGTATGCCAATAAAATGTTGATACGACGCAGGAATAGTTTCTTTAACAGCAAAAACACATTCTATCCTGTAAGAAACTTGTTAGCTCAGTTATACCAGTGTTCTAATTTTCACGTTACTGTGTGGAATCGGAGCTTATCACGGCAGTGGTTATGTAGGATGTGGTGTGGTCTGTTAGAAATCTGCTGACATTGCTTCTGTCTTCAGGGGTACTTTGGAGATGGAAGTACTACGTGCTTTTGAAGAGTTGGTAAATGTCCATCGGACTACACGAAGGCACATCCCAGAAGACTTAATTCTTTTCTTTAATAATTGGACATAATTCACACAGGATATTCAGAGACAAGGTAGAGCCTAAACGATACAGTAACCAACACAAATGGTTCCCAAACTGCGCTGCGCGACGCTCAAAGGTTCCGTGAAAGTTCTCTAAAGATATTCACGAATAAATTCTCTCATTGTGAATTTTAATTTCGCAGAATTCTCGAATAAATAATATGTCTATAAAAGAAACAAGGCGATTCTTTCATTGGTCGGTACACCAAACTGACACTGCCACTAGCGAAAAGTATGCACGAAACCATCCAAGTCTCAAACCAGACAGAAAAATGTACGTATGATGTAACATGCTTACAGATCTTTGCGAATTGGACTCTTCTCAGATGGCCACACATTTTGTTATTCGCAGTTTGTACAATGTTCTGTATTACAGAACGTTATTATTATTATTATTACTTGTTTAGTGTTCCGGTTTTGTGCGTTTGGATTATTTTGTTGTGTTGTATTTCTGTTCCTGTGCTGGCTTTATAATTGGCGGTTTGACTGTTGAGCCTGCAGGTAAACAAACACCTGCTTTACTGAACTGAATTGAATTATAGGATATCTTGTTATATTTATTTGAGAATTTGACGTTTGTGTGACCGTGCATCACTAGTACAATGATATCAACAATCAATAAGATGCAGCAATATTTGTTTTATTGATTCTTTTAAGCTTGCTCTACATGTTGCTGGCGACAGCTTCGCCCATCTTCAGAAGCACTTTAACTGTGTATACAGCTTTTTGGAACAATGTACCGACTCTGCTGTGTGCCGCCGACCGGTGACACACATTGGATGGAGCCATCCAATGTGTGTCACCGGTCGGCGGCACAGTCCGTGCATTGTTCCAAAAAGCTGCATATATAGTCAAAGTGCTCCTGAAGATGGGCGAAACTGTCGCCAGCAACATGTAGAGCAAGCTTAAAAGAACCAATAAAACAAATTTTGCTTCATCTTGTTGGTTGCTGATATCATTGCTTTGAGAATTTACCGCCTACGTTGATTTTACAATTGTCAAATTTATAGTTCATACACATTCTCATAATCTAAGCCCTACGAAATGTTCTGTAATTTCTAAGTTACAAACAATAATTTTTACACAATTTTTATAGGCATATGCATAAGCCGCATACGAAATTTCATATCATTACATAAAAGCAATGCATATTAAATATTACGATCGTATTTATTTTCCTTACTGCTTATTATGCACAATGCAAGAAAAATATTGATATCTGCATGGGCACTTGAGGTCACCACACGAATCTGCTTCACTGACTATTAGGTCACGCGAAAACAAACCTCAGCCTACAGTATGTAGCGCCATATTATTACGTAATTGTCGCGAAGAATACGCCAATCAGTATTAGATATTATAACTGTAGATATTTTGTCTTAATTATCCGTCATGTATAATTCATCTGAAGTCTGAAATTTGCTTCCATTCGAAAGCAATTAGTACTAAATATTATCAGTCTATGCGCTTTTACCTTAACCTTTAGACGCCTAATGTCAACTATAGTGGTCGTACCGCACCGCTAACCTCTAAAGTTGCATTTTATATATTTATTCAACAAATATAGGTACTGAATATTTTTAACATGTTATATACTCTCCGTTTTTT